>Ga0172365_10000014_pt1 | contig 96343 bp, 84 predicted proteins | sample LakKivSesite48cm_FD_114535 | JGI IMG/M metagenome (GOLD analysis project Ga0172365, IMG submission 114535) | Sediment microbial communities from Lake Kivu, Rwanda - Sediment site 48cm | ecosystem: Environmental > Aquatic > Freshwater > Lake > Sediment | place: Rwanda: Western Province, Lake...
ATGTCGGCTCATCGCATCCTGGGGCTGAATAAGGTCCCAAGGGTTGGTCTGTTCGCCCATTAAAGCGGTACGTGAGCTGGGTTCAGAACGTCGTGAGACAGTTCGGTCCCTATCTGTTGTGGGCGCAGGATATTTGAGAGGAGCTGTCCCTAGTACGAGAGGACCGGGATGGACGAACCCATGGTGTTCCAGTTGTTCCGCCAGGAGCAGCGCTGGATAGCTAAGTTCGGAAGGGATAACCGCTGAAAGCATCTAAGCGGGAAGCCCCCCTCGAGATAAGATATCCCTCTCAGTGGAGACACTGAGACTGAAGATCCCTCGGAGACTACGAGGTTGATAGGCCAGATGTGTAAGCACGGTGACGTGTTGAGCTTACTGGTACTAATCGATCGTGCGGCTTGACCATAATTAATAATATCCAGTTTGCGAAGACATTCATGATATGTGGTTGTTGGACTCATAGACAAAAGATTTTCCGGTGGCTTTAGCGGAGAGGCTCCACCCGTTCCCATCTCGAACACGGAAGTTAAGCTCTCCAGTGCCGATGGTACTGCACGGGTGACTGTGTGGGAGAGTAGGGCGCCGCCGGGATAAATAAATGAAACCCCCTCTCTTGCGAGAGGGGGTTTTTTATTGGGGGGTTCTTTTCCCTGGCGTGTTTCACGACCGGTACGGTCGGAATTGATGATGTTCGCCGGCAAGAAGTGAGAATCGCCTTGATTTATTGATGATGGTTTTTTATAAAAAAATGGAACAAAAAAGATTTAAAAACAGATAAACCAAAACATTAAACACAGGCTCAATAGCTCAATAAAGGAGGTCAGCCATGGGAATTTTATCCTGGATCGTCATGGGGTTAATCGTAGGTTTGCTCGCAAAATTCATCACGCCGGGGCAAGACCCCGGGGGAATTATCATTACCATCCTGATAGGGATCGCGGGTGCGTTCGTAGGCGGGTATATCGGGTCCTTTCTGGGGATGGGGAGCGTTACAGGGTTTAATCTGGGGAGTATCTTGCTGGCTACCGGTGGTGCTGTCCTCCTGTTGGTTCTGTATCGCGTTATAAGAAAATAGCATCCCTTCGAGGTCTGACAAACCGCTCCACCGGATTGCCGATAGACCCGACTCCCGATGAGCTTCATGCGAGGAGTAAAATGCTCTCGCTGATGCATTCAGAAGGTAAAACCCCATCCTCATGGATGGGGTTTTTTGTGTTGTGCGAGAGCTATCCCTGTGATATTTAGCTTCAGATTTCAACGTATTTCAGGGGGAAAAAGGTTCACCATGTCAGGACATTCCAAATGGAGTACCATCAAGAGAAAAAAGGGTGCTGCCGACGCGAGACGGGGCAAAATTTTCACAAAGCTCATCAAAGAGGTCACCCTGGCAGCCCGCCTTGGTGGCGGTGATATCGATGGAAACGCTAGGCTTCGGCAGGCGGTGCTGGCGGCAAAAGCGGAGAACATGCCCAAGGACAACATCGAGCGGGCCATCAAGAAAGGAACCGGTGAAGGCGGTGCCTTTGTCTACGAGGAGGTTACCTATGAGGGATACGGTCCGGGCGGGGTTGCCGTCTTTGTGGAGGTCATGACGGACAACAAGAACCGGACGGTGGCGGAGATCCGGCATATTTTCTCCAAACACGGCGGGAACTTGGCAGAGAACGGGGCCGTCGCCTGGATCTTTTCGAAAAAGGGGAGCATCCTCATTGATAAAAAGACAATCGATGAAGACAAACTGATGGAGGTGGCCCTGGACGCCGGTGCGGAAGATATCCAGGAGGAAGAGAACGAAGTTGAAGTGATCACCTCGCCCGGTGCTTTTGAGACAGTCCGGAAGGCTCTCGAGAATGCAGGGATAAAGTATCTCGAAGCCAAAGTGGGTATGATTCCCCAGAACACCGTCAAGCTCGATGGCGACAAGGCGGTCTCGATGCTCAAGCTCATGGAGAAGATGGAAGACAACGACGACGTCCAGAATGTCTATGCAAATTTCGATATTCCGGACGCGATCATGGAAAGACTAGGTTGACAGAAGCAGGCAACAAGAGGCTCATCCATGCCCTTGAGGGAGGAACACGAAAAAATAGGCAACTGGCTGTTCCGCTGGCGGAGCTACCTTCCTTTGCTGATGATCGGAATCGCCATCGCCGGCATGAGGGATTTCACATATCCCGCTGGCAGTCATAAATGGGACGAGGCTTGGGAAGCACTTTGTCTCGTGGTGTCCTTCACCGGTTTGGGCATTCGCGCTCTGGTGATCGGGTATGTGCCCGAGGGGACATCCGGGCGAAATACGCGTTCACAAAAAGCATTCTCTCTGAACGTGACGGGACTTTATTCGATCGTGAGGCATCCGCTATACCTGGGCAATTTTTTCATATGGCTGGGCATCTCGCTTTATGTCAGGCAATGGATGTTAGGGTTCGTCTTCGTGCTTGTTTTCTGGCTTTACTACGAGCGGATCATCTTCGCAGAGGAAGAATTCCTACGCCGGCAATTTGGACAGAGTTATGAAAGTTGGGCGAGTGCGACGCCCTGCTTTTTCCCCCGGTTCAGCCAATGGGTATCGCCTGACAGGGCGTTTTCGTGGAAGAAAGTCCTGAAGGATGAATATTCCGGCTTCTTCGCTATCGTAGCGGTATTTACCGCACTCGAAGTGATCAGCGACTGGATCGTCGAAGGAACATTAAAGCTTGATATCGAATGGGAAATTTTCTTTCTTGCGGGCTTGGCCATCTACACCCTTTTGCTGACAATGAAGAAAAAGAGGATGTTGGAACCCGACTGAATGAAAGATTATCTGCATAGCATTTTGACAGGATAAGAATCGGTTCTTGTGCGACCGGATGCTTTTTTTATCCAATGCTGCATCATTACATTATTTCTCCATGGAGGTATGTCTTCTGCGAACGCTGGGCATCGATCCGGGAAGCCGTGTGACGGGATACGGCGTCGTCGATCAGGTGGGTGACAGGATCACCCGGGTGGATCACGGCGAGATCAGGACTAAAAACGGCGAGCCCTTCACCCGGGGGCTCTCACGGATCTTCGACGAATTGCAGGACGTCATCCACCGGACGAGGCCCGACGCCGTGGCCCTCGAGGACATCTTCTACGGCAAGAATGTCAAGAGCCTCATCAAGCAGGGTCACGTACGGGGTGTGGTTCTCCTGGCCGCGACGCACAGCCACATTCCTGTTTTTGAGTACACACCCCTGGAAGTAAAAAAAGCGGTGGTCGGTTACGGGCGTGCCGAGAAACACCAGGTCCAGCAGATGGTCAAGACGATGCTGGAGCTTTCGAGTGTGTTGCCGGAGGACGCCTCTGATGCCCTGGCCGTGGCCATCTGTCATGCACACACAAAGAAGGCAACTGCCCTTTGACAGGTTTCCTTCGGCTCATTACAAAAGGCTAAAGCGGGAAAATTGATTTATGATTGCAAGCATTCACGGCATGCTGACATTCAAATCGCCCGGTAAAGTTACGGTTGAAGTCAACGGTGTCGGCTACCGGATTTTCATCCCGCTGTCCACCTTTTACGAACTCTCAGATGAAGGGACAACGGTACGTCTCAATATTTACACCGCCGTCCGGGAAGACGCCATCCATCTTTTCGGATTCTGCTCGTCCGAAGAGAAACAACTCTTTGAAATGCTTCTGACCGTAAACGGCATCGGTCCCAAGCTCGCCCTCAGCCTCCTGTCCGGAATCACTCCGAAGGATTTCATCGGCGCGGTATTCACCGAGGATCGCACGATGCTTACCCGTATCCCCGGCGTAGGAAAAAAGATGGCGGAGAGGATTATCCTGGAGTTGCGGGATAAGCTGGTGAGACTCGATGCGGCAGCGGCCGGAGAGCTTAGCAAGGATAGAGCAAGCCCCATGGATGCCCTTCGAGAGGATGCCTTGTCCGCCCTTGTGAATCTTGGCTATAAGAAAAGTACGGCGAAAACGGTCGTGGACCGTGTCTTTGAAGGCTCGACCGACGTGACCAGCCTTGAAGAGGCGCTCAAGAAGGCCCTTCAACTGATGTCCTGACAGGATGACGATGGGGTGTTGAAAGGCTGTAATGACAGGGGAAAAAGACACAAGAAACCCGCTGGTAGATCCCGAAGCGCAGGACAAGGAAGCCGCTGAGGAGTTATCACTTCGCCCGAAAATCCTCAAAGAGTATGTCGGGCAAGAAAGGGTCAAGGAAAGTCTTGCTCTTTTCATCGAGGCGGCCAAAGGGCGGCGGGAGGCCCTTGATCACGTGCTCCTCTCCGGGCCGCCCGGTCTGGGAAAGACTACCCTTGCCTACATCATTGCCCGGGAAATGGGTGTGAGTATCAAGGTGACCTCCGGTCCTGTGATCGAGCGGCAGGGAGATCTTGCGGCAATCCTCACGAATCTTCAGGAGCACGATGTCCTATTTATCGACGAGATCCATCGGCTCCCCAACGTCGTCGAGGAGATCCTCTATCCCGCCATGGAAGACTATCACATCGATATCCTGGTGGGCCAGGGGCCATCGGCCCGGTCTATGAAGCTCAACATCCCCCGCTTCACCATGGTCGGAGCGACGACGCGGACAGGGCTTCTCACTTCACCGCTTCGCGATCGATTTGGCATGAGTTTCCGGCTTGATTTTTATCAACCGGCGGAACTGGCCACCATCGTAAAGCGATCCGCTCGTATCCTATCCATTCAGATTGATGACTCCGGCGCCGAGGAGATCGCCGGGCGGTCCCGTGGGACGCCCCGGGTTGCAAACCGGCTCCTGAGACGGGTGAGGGATTTTGCCCAGGTTCGGGCGGGCGGGCTGATCACAAAATCCGTGGCCTCTGAAGCCCTTGAGTTTCTGGAGGTCGATCGCCGGGGTTTCGACGCTATGGACCGCAGGCTCCTCATGACCATGATCGACAAATTCAATGGCGGACCCGTAGGGATTGACAATCTCGCCGCTGCAATGAGTGAAGAGAAAAATACCATCGAAGATGTCTATGAACCTTTTCTCATCCAGGAGGGTTATGTTCAAAGAACTCCGAGGGGCCGGATCGCCACGAAAATCGCTTATGAGCACTTCGGCCGGAAGTGGTCAGGGAATCAAAAGGAATTGTTTTAATGAACGGCGTAAGGCAATGGGCTTAAGGCATAAGGCAAAAAGAGGGTAAGGGCCTTTCATGACCACAATCCCGGAGATGTTCTTTTAGACTTTAGCCCTGCGCCATAAGCCTTTAGCCATTTTCAGCATGAAAATCTTGCTCCACATCTGCTGCGCACCCTGCACGATTTATCCCGCACGCATCCTGCGTGAGGAGGGCGTCGATATTCTGGGTTTTTTCTACAACCCCAATATTCATCCCTACCAGGAATATCAGAAACGACTGGATGCGCTCCAGGAATATAAGACAAACCAGGGTCTGGAGGTTCTCATTTCCGAAGGGTACCCTTTGGAAGATTTCTTGAGAGGTCTCGTGCAGAGCGAGGGGGACCGCTGCGCTTTCTGCTATTCTCATCGACTCCAGGCTACGGCCGTGCTCGCGAACAGGGAAGGAATCAAGACATTTTCGACAACGCTTCTTTACAGCCGGTATCAGAAGCATGACCTCGTTCGCGAGATCGGAGAGCAGGTCGCCCGAAAATATGACCTTAAGTTTTTCTATCGGGATTTCCGCGAGGGCTGGACGGAGGGGCAGAAATCCGCCCGGGAAGTTGGCCTCTACAGGCAGAGATACTGTGGCTGTATATACAGCGAGAAAGAGAGATACTTCAAAGGATAGTGGTGAGTGTGGAGTGACGAGTGGCGAGGAAGATTGAAAATGATCTTTCCAAGAAAATTCTATCTACTAACCACTGATGACGGGCGCCTTGCATCTGGTCATTCTTGAGCGATCTTGTGAACTGCAGGCTAGATCGGGGTTTTTTTCGCCTTTTACGGGTGCGTTGCAAAAAAATATGCATTTTTCAGAGAGTGTGTCTTTTTAAACACAATTCCACAGGAATTCCACATACTAATAACAATACCCACCGTGACCATTTATACACAAAATAAACAGTATATACAGGTACTTATATTAAATGCCGATCAGGATCGGGCGAGGGTTGATTCCTGGCATACGGATTGCTCTAAAGAGGCCGCCTAAGTAAAGGAAATTTTATGGATCTTCAAAAAACCCTGAATCAGGAGATACGGTGCTTCAGCGTGGGTCTGCACTCCGGCCGAAAGGTGGGTATGACCATCAGGCCGGCACGCGTTGACGAGGGTATCGTGTTCGTCCGGAAGGATCTCCCGCAGTCCGACCGCATCTCGGCCTCGGTGCACAATGTGGCAGACACCACTCTGGCCACAACCTTGGGGACAAACGGAACAAGGGTTCTGACGGTGGAACATCTCATGTCCGCATTCAACGGAATGGGTGTAGACAACGCCCTGGTGGAGGTGGACACTTTTGAGGTCCCCATCATGGACGGGAGCGCTCTCCCCTTCGTGAACCTGATCAGGGGTGGCGGCCTGATGAGCCAGAATAAAGCCAGGAAATATCTGGTGATCCGGAAGCCCATTTCCATTTCCGATGGCGAGAGCACGGCGATGTTTAAACCCTCTCCCCGGTTTGAGATTACGTACAAGATCGACTTCAATCATCCGGCTGTCAGCCGGCAGTCTTATCATGTCGCGCTTTCGAACGGGGCCTATGAACGCGAAATCTGCGCTGCCCGGACATTCGGGTTCCTCCGGGATGTCGAATACCTTCAGGCCAAGGGGCTTGCGCTGGGAGGATCTCTGAGTAACGCCGTTGTTTTGGATGATGAGAAAGTCATTAACAAAGAGGGGCTTCGCTGCCCCGATGAATTCGTTAAACACAAAATCCTCGATGCTATCGGTGATCTTTACCTGATCGGTATGCCCATCATCGGCCACTTTGTCGCCTATAAGTCAGGTCACAAACTCAATATCCAGCTTCTCAAAGAGTTGCTCGCCAAGCAAGATTGCTGGGAGATGCTGAGCCACGAAGACTTCAAAAAAGAAATGGCGGAAACCCCATCTGCCGCTATTTCCGCCTGATGGCCTGAACTGTTATCACGGCCGCAAAATTCACCCTTCATTTTGACATCAAGCAACTCCCCTTTGTTTCATCTTACAGCCGCTCTGATGCATGGTATGGTCTTTTGGGTCCACATCGCGCTGCTGCAAAACGTCCCGTGCGAAAATGATCAGGAAAGACAAGGCGTTGACAATTGGGCAAATTGAGGGTATTTCCATAGGCCGGGTTCCAAATGTGTTGAATCACACCAGATCATGACGACGAAATTCTATGGAAAAGATGCCGGTGAATAAAGCAAAAGTGACGGCTGAAGTGATGGAAAGCCGCGAGGCGCGCAGGAGACGTCGGGAGCGTAGGATCATTCTGCTGACCATTGTTGTCATCGTGGTCCTCACCTTCATCATGAGCTATCTCTCCAGCGGCGAGACCATCATTCCCAGATTCCAGGATGTCCTCATCTTCGGCATGATCAATATCAATATCATTCTCATTGTTCTCCTGATTTTCCTGATCGTCAGAAACGTTGTGAAGCTTATCTACGAGCGACGCCATGGGATCCTCGGCGCCAAGCTCCGGACAAAACTTGTGGCTGCCTTTGTGGGACTCACCCTGGTCCCGACCATCGTTCTTTTCGTCGTCGCCATCACCTTCCTATCCGCGAGCATCGACAACTGGTTTGACATCAAGGTTGGCAGCGCGCTGAATCTCTCCCTGGATGTGGCGCAGAATTACCAGCAGCAGATGGCTGAAAACGTCAAGGATTATGCCAAACAAATTTCCACGGATATCACGAGGAATAAACTGTACGAAAAAAGCAGGGCCGATTACCTCAAAACATTGATCGAGCAGAGGCAGAAGATGCTGAAACTCGGGCTGATCGAGATCTTTTTCGATCAGCAGAATGAAAAAATCATTTTTCGCGATCCCGGTCATCCCGATATCCCCAGTATCGGCATCTCCGGTAAACAGCGGGACGAGGTACGGGCCGGCAGGGAGATTTCGGCCATCCAGTCCTTCGAAAAAGGGGATTTTATCCGGGGCATCGCCCCGATCTACTCGAGCCTCAGCCCGCAAGAGGTCACCGGTATCGTTGTGGTCAACGACTTTATCCCGAAGGGCCTCCTGGACAAGATGACCGTCATTTCCAAGGCCTCCGATGAGTACAAACAATTCAAATTGCTGAAAAATCCCATCAAGGCGAGTTACATCATCATTCTCTTCGCGGTGACCCTTCTTATTATTTTTGCCGCGACCTGGTTTGGATTCTATCTGGCCAGGGGTATCACCGAGCCCATTCAGGACCTGGCGGAGGGCACCCGGGCCCTGGCCCAGGGTAACCTGGATTACAAGATCGACGTAGAGGCTGATGATGAAATCGGGGTTCTCGTGGATTCCTTCAACCAGATGACGGGGGATTTGAAAAAGAGCAAGATGGGCCTGGAGCAGGCCAACATCGATCTCGATCAGCGCAGGAAGTATATGGAAACGGTCCTGAGAAACGTTTCAGCCGGTGTTGTGGCCGTGGACAAGGACGGAACCATCACGACGATCAACCGGGCTGCCGAAAGAATGCTCGGGATCATAACGGAAAAAGTTCTCAACCGTAAATACGAAGAAGTGCTGAAGCCGGAACACATGAAGATGGTCAAGATCTTCCTGGCGGACATGCAAAGAAGCGGTGAAGACATCACGGAAAAACAGATCGCTTTAAATATCAAAGACCGGGCCCTGACACTGCTCGTGACGACGGGTTTGCTCATCGACGATGACGGTCAATACATGGGCATGGTCGTCGTTTTCGAGGACATCACACAGCTCCAGCGCGCCGAGAGAGTGGCGGCCTGGCGGGAGGTGGCCCGCAGAATCGCCCATGAGATCAAAAACCCTCTGACGCCGATTCAGCTCTCGGCGCAGCGGCTTCAGCGGAAGTACGCAGACCGGCTCGGTGACGACGAACCCATCTTCACGGAATGTACCAATACCATCATCAGCCAGGTCGATGTCCTCAAAAATCTGGTGAACGAGTTTTCACGGTATGCCCGTATGCCCGTGTCACAGCGCACGCCCAATGATCTCAATGAGGTCATCAAAGAAACCGTTGTTCTTTTCCAGGACGCCCATAAGGGGATTACCTTTGATTTTCAGGAAGACGCCAATATCCCCCGGTTGAATCTCGATGGGGAGCAGATCAGGCGAGTCATGGTCAATCTCCTGGATAATGCTGTTGCGGCAGTCGGCAAGGAGGATGGCCGCATAGAGGTGAAGACGTTCTACGAAGAGCCCGGTCGAAAGGCCAGGGTCGATGTCATCGACAACGGATGCGGCGTGTCGGATGCCGACAAGATGAAGATCTTCGAACCCTATTTTTCAACAAAAAGATCCGGCTCTGGCCTGGGCCTTGCAATAGTCAATTCCATCATATCGGATCACAAGGGGCATGTCAGTGTGACCGATCACACACCCAAGGGGACCATCGTTTCCTTTGAGTTGCCCGTTGATTGAAAGGAATCGGAATCCCGTCTTTTCTACGGTCGTCTCGGAAAACGTGCCGGTGTTATTTTCGAAGCAGGGAGCGTTCATGACATATCTGGTGACCGGTGGGGCAGGCTTTATCGGTTCCAACATTGTGGAAATCCTCCTGCAAAAAGGAGAGAAGGTCCGGGTCCTTGATGATTTTTCAACGGGCAAGAGAGGCAACCTTACCTTCGACGTCGAGGACGCGGTCGAGGTCATCGAGGGGGACATCCGCGATCTCGGGACCTGTCGCCGTGCCGTAAAAAATGTCCGCTATGTGCTGCACCATGCCGCTCTGGGGTCCGTGCAGCGTTCCGTTGAAGATCCCCTTTCGACCCACGAAATTAACTTGAAGGGCACCCTGAACATGCTTCTGGCTTCCAGAGACGCGGGGGTCCATCGATTCGTTTACGCGAGTTCATCTTCGGTGTATGGCGATCAGGCCGGTGAAGGCGTCGCGGCGGACAATCCCGAGGCCGTGTCACCCAAGACGGAGCGTATGACACCTGCCCCCCTTTCGCCCTATGCGGTGAGTAAGCTGGCCGGGGAGCTTTATTGCAGACTTTTCTGCAGCCTCTACGAGCTCGGGACGATTTCTTTGCGATACTTCAATGTTTTCGGCAAAAGACAGGACCCGGAATCGGAGTACGCCGCGGTGATCCCCCGGTTTATTCAGGCGCTGTTGACGAACACGCCGCCCGTCGTCTACGGAGATGGAAAGCAATCCCGGGATTTCACGCACGTCGATGATGTTGTCCGTGCCAATCTCATGGCCTGTTCCGCGCCGGGAGAATGCCTGGGCGGTGTTTTCAATATTGCCTGCGGCCGACGTCACAGCCTGCTGGAACTTCTGGGTGAATTGCAGGCCCTGCTCGGCAAAAGAGTGGAACCGACCTTCTCGGAGGCAAGAAAGGGAGATGTCCGACATTCAATGGCCGACATCTCCCTTGCCGGAGAGGTCATGGGGTTCAGACCGGAGTCAACGTTCAGACGGGGGTTGGAGGCCACCGTCGACTGGTACCGCAAACACATAAAAAAATAGGGTATCGGGTAAAGGGTACAGGATATAGGGTCAAAAGAGAAGGGCCCTTGCGGGATTCGCAAGGGCCCTTTCATCACAGCGTCTTAGCTTCTCACCTGCCCGGTTTCTATTCTTTTTTCCCCTCCAGGCCGTGCACTTTGATTTTTCTGTGGAGGTTGCTTCGCTCGAGACCGATCGAGTCCGCCGTCTTGGACACATTCCACTCGTTTTCCCTTAGTTTCCTGGTGATGAACTCTCTTTCAAATTCACGCCTCGCTGCCCTGTAGGACTGATGAGAGAACAGGGCATGGTTGTCATTCGCTCCCACCTCATCCTTGACGAACGGCGGAATGTCTTTGGCATCGATGACCCCCGAGGGGGTCATGATCACCAGGCGTTCAATGATGTTTTTCAGTTCTCTCACGTTGCCCGGCCAGTTATGTTCCATCATGAGGTTGATGGCCTCACTGGTCATCGTTTTGGGTGCGATCCCCTCTTTCAGGGAAAATTCCCTGATGAAATGCTCAGTCAGCGGAGGAATATCCTCCTTCCTCTCTCTGAGGGGCATAATGGTCAAGGGAATAACGTGCAGGCGGTAGTACAGGTCCTGCCTGAAGCGGCCTTCTTCCATTTCTTTTTCAAGATCCTTGTTTGACGCCGCGAGGACCCGGACATCCGTCTCGAGGATTTTTGCCCCCCCCACCCTCTCAAATTTCTTTTCCTGGAGAATTCTCAGAATTTTTGCCTGGGCCTTGGCGCTCATGTCCCCCACTTCGTCCAGGAAGATGGTTCCCTCATGGGCCAGTTCGAATTTTCCTCTCTTCTTGGCCGTTGCACCCGTGAAGGCACCTTTTTCATGACCAAAGAGTTCGCTTTCGATGAGTTCTTCGGGGATGGCCGCGCAGTTCACCTCGATCAGGGGTCGCTTGACCCGCTTGCTTTGCAGGTGGATGGATCGAGCCACCAGCTCCTTCCCCGTCCCGTTCTCACCCATGATCAGGATCCAGGCATTGGTGGGCGCGACGATCTTGATCACCTCCTTGAGATCTTGGATAGCCCCGCTCTGACCCACAAGCTCGTAGTCATAATGTGCTTTTTGCTTGAGGAGCTTGTTTTCTTCCTCCAAACGGACCAGGTCGATGGCGTGGTTGACGATGAGGACGACTTTTTCCAGCGACAGGGGCTTTTCGATGAAATCGAAGGCCCCGAGTTTCGTGGCCTTCACGGCGGTCTCGATCGTCCCGTGCCCGGACATCATGATGACCTGCATCTGGGGGTATTCCTGTTTCACGGTTTTCAGGACATCGATACCGTCTATGCCGGGGAGCCATATGTCGAGCAGGACGAGATCGGGCTGTTCCTCCTCGATCATTTGCAGGGCTTCTTCGCCGCTCCTGGCCGTAGGGACTTCGTATCCCTCGTCGGAAAGGATTCCTTTCAAGGACTGGCAAATGCTTTCTTCGTCATCGACAACAAGGATTGTTTTGTACATATTCACATCATGAAAAACCTGACAGCGAATTGCAATGCAGCTATCAGGCGACTCTTTGATTAGTTGATCATCAGGTTTTCAGCAAGCTTGTCGTGTACGAGTTTGGACGAAAGCTCGTTTCCCACCAAGCCTACCCGGACGCCCACGGTGGTGATATCTTTCCCGGCGACATCTTTTCCTTTGGACTTGATGGAGAAATGGACTTTCTCATCCTCGATCATGGCATTGATCTTTCCTTGACTGACATCTTTATTGGGCTCCACGTCATAGCCCCGCATGTCTGCAATCGTTTTTTCACAGGCGGCCCAGACCTTGTCAAAGGAGTAGTAATAGTCCGTTTTCAATTCCCCCTGCAAATACATATAGGTTCCCGAACCACTGACCCCAGCGGCGGTTCCTGCGACAATCGGCAAGCAGCCTGCGAGGGCCATTGCCGCGATCAACAGGACGAGCGTAAAAAAGGTTCTCTTCAAGGTGATCCTCCTTTCGACTGTATTATTCGTCCACCTCCAGTGCCTTTTGTTCATCCTCTCCAGGTTCGCCGAAATCCCTCAGCCCCTCCGCGAGGGACCGCAGGTTTTTATCCACGAGCGCATTGACCGTATTTTCGGGGTAGTCGCCCTTTTCGTCCCGTTCGCCGGCCGGAACCCCCGTCAGGAGCGAGATCCCCTCGTCGATCATCTTCACAGGGTAGATGTGGAATTGACCCTCTGAAACGGCCTTGACCACATCCTTTCTCAGCATGAGGTCCGGGATATTGAGCGCGGGGATCAAGACCCCCTGTTTTCCCGTGAGCCCCTTTGCCCGGCAGACATCGTAGAACCCCTCGATTTTTAGATTGACACCCCCGATGGGCTGCACATCACCTTTCTGATTGACGGAGCCGGTGACGGCGATATCCTGCCTCAACGGCAGGTACGCCAGGCTGGAGAGGATCGCGTATATCTCGGCTGAAGAAGCACTGTCCCCGTCAATACCACCGTATGACTGCTCGAAGCAAATACTGGCGCTTACCGTGAGCGGTTTGTTCTGCGCATACTTTCCCCTGAAGTATCCCTCGAGAATCAGTACGCCTTTGTCGTGGGTCTTCCCGGAGAGCTTTGCCTCCCGTTCGATATTGATGATCCCCGCCCGGCCCATGGAGGTCTTTGCCGTGATCCGGGAGGGTTTACCGAAGGCGTAATCCCCCATGTCATAAACCGAAAGCCCGTTGACCTGACCGACCACCAGGCCATCGGAGTCGATCATGATCGTGCCGTCCTCGATCATCTCTTGAATTTTCCCCTCAATAAGATTGAGACGATCCATTTTTTCTTCATAAGCCTTATCAACGTGATGGTCCGTGACAAGCGAGTGGCCTTCCCTCCCGGCCCAATAGCTTGCTTCCCGCACGAGATCGGCGATGTCGCTGAACCGCGTGGTCAGCTTCTTTTGTCTTCCGGCCAGCCGGACGCCGAATTCAATAACGGCCGCCACGGCCTTTTTATCAAAGGGCAGAAGTTTCTCGTCATCGATGATCCGCTTGACCAGGCAGGCGAATTCGTGGGTATTTTCCTGCGTGTTGGGCATCACGGTGTCGAAGTGGGCCTTCGTTTTGAAAATCTCCTTGAAGTCCCGCTCCAGGTTGTAAAAGAGGTGGTAGAGGTAGTCGTCGCCCAACATGATGACCTTGATGTCCAGCGGAATCGGTTCGGGTTTGAGAGCGAACACGGCCAGGTTGAATGGATCGTAAGGCTGCAGATTCAGGACGCCACTTTTCAGAGTCCTTTTGAGGAAGGGCCACACGCCGGGTTCGATCAAAGCCTCGAGGGCGTCGAACACGATAAACCCTCCATTGGCGCGCAGGAGTGACCCTCCTTTAATGTGGGTAAAATCGGTCTTCCAATATCCGAATCGATCAATTTCTCTTTCGACGGTGCCGAAGAGGTTTTTATAGGTTGGTGAAGTCTCGATGACGATTGGGGCTCGATCGGACTGTGAGTTGTCCACGAGGACATTGACTTTGTACTCGACGAATTTCTTTGCACCCGCCTGGGGCATCATGAAAGGCGGCACCTGCTGCTGTTGCTCTTCCTCCTTGTCCTGGAAGGCCTTGAGATTGGACAGGATGTGTTCCTGAACCTCGTCGAGGTATCCGGTAATCTTGTCGTTCTGCGACCCATACCGTACACGCATGTCGGACACAAGGCCGCTGATCAAGGGAAGACCATACTTGTGCTCGAGGGAGCCTACCTGCGCGCGCATCTCTCTTTCGATATCCCGAGTCTCCCTCATCACGGAATCCAGCTCCAGGCGAAGCTCCAGAAGCGCCTTCTTGATTTTTGCCAACTCTTCTTTGTTGTATTTATCCTGCTCGGCCAGTTCCTCGAGCTGTTCGATGGGCACCGGTTTTCCCTCGAAGACGGGCGCAATATCCTGACGCATGAAGGGGCCGACCTGGAACTGGACCACCTGAAAATTTTCTTTTTGAACCCGCTCGTTGAATTCCTTGATGATCTCTTTTTGCTTGGTTCGGTATTGGTTGATGATGATTTCGGAGTCCTTCTTGAATTCATCGCTCTCAAAGATCAGGGGAATTTCTTTTCTTAGATGGGCGAGGAGCTCATCCATTTCGGTTTGAAATTTCTTTCCCACACCGGCGGGAAGCGTGATCACGCGCGGCATGTCCGTATCTCTGAAATTGTTCACGTAACAGATGTCGTCGGGAACCTTTTTCTTGAGATCGATCTGATTGAGAAGATTTTTAATGGTGGTGAGCTTCCCCGTTCCTTCCACACCGGAGGCATAGATGTTGTAGCCCGGGCTCGAGATTTCCAGACCCATGACGATCGCCTTGCGGGCCCTTTCCTGACCGATGATCCCGTCTGATTTTTCGCAGTCCTGCGTTGTTTCAAAACCCAGTGTATCCGGATTGCAAATCCACCGCATTTTGCCGACGGGAAGTTCCTCTATCATGAGTGCTTTTCTGGTCATGTCCCTGCCCCTGCTTGTGTTTTTTAAGGACTTCAAAATGCGCGTATCCTCCATATAATTCATGCTTTTTTAATTGTCCATCTTTTTATCCTGCGTCCGCTGGTCGGGCGCAGGATGATGTCGACTTTGACCCGCCGTGCTTCTTGTTCGCTCGATTCGAGTTGATACGTTTGGTTCCAGGTCTCTGAGGTGGGCCTGCGAGGCCTGCTCTTTCCATGGAAAGAGGGGACAAAGAGGGTATACAAAGACACGTGAAAAGAGGCGAACCTCCGGGCGGGCATACGGTGAGGTTTATTCGCCCGAGAGTTTTGCAAATTCTCGCAGAAGCTCCTCCTGCTTCTTCGTCAGGTTGACGGGGATCTTGACGATGAGCTGAATAATCTGATCCCCCCGCCCGAAGCCCTTCAGGTGCTGGACGCCTTTACCTTTGAGGCGGAGGATCTTGCCGCTCTGCGTTCCTTTGGGCACCTTCACTGTCTCTGTTCCCTCGAGCGTCTGGACGCTGATGCTGCCGCCGAGGGCGGCCTGCGTGATGGAGATGGGAACCTGGCAGAGGATATCATCGCCGTCCCTCTCAAAGAAGTCGTGAGGTGTCACATGGATGAAAATGTAGAGGTCGCCGCTGGGCCCGCCGAACTCCCCCTCTTCCCCTTCACCCCTCAGCCTCAGCCGGGAGCCGTTGTCCACCCCCGGGGGGGCTTTCACCTGGATCTTTTTCCTGACCTTTGCCTTTCCGGTGCCGAGACATCCCTTGCAGGGATTGCGGATGATCTGCCCCTGCCCCCGGCACTGGGGGCACGTTGAGCTGATGGTGAAGAATCCGCTCGATTGGGTGACCTGTCCCCGCCCGGCGCATCGGGTGCAGACTTCCGGACGTGTTCCTGAGGACGCACCACTGCCGCCGCAGTCCCGGCATTTTTCAAGTTTCTCGATTTCGATCTCCGTAGACTTGCCGAGCACCGCTTCCATGAAGGAAATTCGGAGGTCATAACGCAGGTCCGCCCCCTGGCGAACGGCGGTCCGCGTTCTCCCCCCTCTTCCCGCAAAGCCGAAGATGTCCTCGAAGATGTCGCCGAAGCTGGAGAAGATGTCTTCGAAGCCGGTGAAACCCCTGAAACCCGTTCCGTCGAGACCTTCGTGGCCGTAGCGGTCGTAGATTCCTCTTTTTTCGGGGTCGTGGAGGACTTCATAAGCCTCCGCGGCTTCTTTGAACTTGTCCTCTGCTTCCTTGTTTCCCGGGTTCCGATCGGGATGATATTTCAGAGCAAGCTTCCGGTAGTTTTTTTTGACTTCTTCCTCAGTGGCATTATGGCTGACACCGAGGATATCGTAATAATCCCGTCTGATCATGACGCCCGAGAGGTTCCTTCCGCAGAGATCATTTGCTTGAGATGCTCAATTTCTTTTTCGTTCTTGCTTCTTTCGAAGGCCTGGAAGGCGAAGGTGTATTTCTTGAGTGCCAGGGCCCGTTGACCGATGTGGTTCCATTCCTCGTCGGTGGCTTCCCTGCCGAGGGCTTTCAGGATCTGTTGAAAGTCCATGACATCCCCGCTTTCGACAGCCATCTCCAGGATCTTTTCCAGTCCTTCCCGGTGGGCGGCTTTCTGAAAAAATTCGATCGCATCGGAGATAAGGTCTTCCTTCAGGTACCGTTCTCCCATGGATGTCAGGGTTCTGGCGGGAGTTGAGTCGATGTAGAGGATCTTCTGCTTTTCCTTGTAATCAGGCAAATTCGACATTTTGGACGCCGGATACACCCCTTTTATACAGTCACCCGAACCGCCCTTAAGATAATGACCGCCCGGGGGTGTGTCAAGGAGGGGGTGGAAATTTCAGGCCATGAAACGTCGGAGGGCTTCCTGGTATTTTTCTCTTGTTTTTTCAACAATTTCCTGCGGAAGCTCCGGGGCGGGCGCCTTTTGGTTCCAGGGGATGGAAAGCAGGTAGTCTCTGAGAAATTGTTTGTCAAAGCTCCTCTGGGGCCGGCCTTCCCCGTAATCATCCTTGGGCCAGAATCTCGAAGAGTCGGGCGTGAGAAGCTCGTCGATCAGGATGAGCTCGTTCCCGAGGAGTCCGAACTCCATTTTGGTGTCGGCGATGATGATCCCCCGCTGATCGGCAGTCTCCGAAGCTCGTCGGTAGATCCGGAGGCTGATCTCGATGATCCTGGCGGCGAGAGGCTCCCCGATCGCCCTGGCCATTTCCTCGCGGGTCATCGGCAGGTCATGCTCTCCTTCGGGGGCCTTGGTGGAGGGTGTGAAGATGGGCTGCGGCAGTCTGGAAGATTCCTGCAGACCCCCCGGAAGGCGGATGCCAGAAACGGCTTTGCCCTCCCGGTAGTCCCTCCAGGCCGAGCCGCTCAGGTACCCCCTCACGATGCATTCAACAGGGAGGGGCTTTGCCTTCCTAACGATCATGCTCCTGCCTTTCAGAATATCCCGGTAGGGAGCGCAGGTCGGGGGGAAATGATCCACGTCTGTTGACAGGACGTGATTCCCGATGATGTCGGCCATCTTTTCGAACCAGAGGGTCGAGAGTTTTGTCAGGATCTCCCCTTTTCCCGGTATGGGGTTCGGCATGATCACGTCGAAGGCTGATATCCTGTCCGTGGCGATGATCAAGAGGCTGTCGTCAAAGGCATAAATATCCCGCACCTTTCCTCTGTTGAAAAGGTGTAATCCCCTGAAGTCCGTTTCATACAAAATGGCTTTTTTCACGTCCTATTCCTTTTCTCAGCGCAGGAAAGGGTTGTGCTTCTTTTCGTGACCGATGGTGGAAGTCGCCATTCTGCCGTAGTTGTGACCGGGGAGTACCACCGTATCGTCGGGCAGGGTTAAAAGTTTTTCCCGGATTGCCTTCGCCATGGTTTCCCAGGATGCCCCGGGCAGATCGGTTCTGCCCACGCTTTCCACGAACAGCGTGTCCCCGGTGAAGACGTAACCGTCAGTGTAAAGTGAAATCCCGCCCGGTGTGTGACCGGGTGTGTGGAAAACGCTGAGGCTGATGCTCCCGACACGGATGATATCCCCGTCTTTCACGGTGATATCGGCGGCCGGCGAGCTTTTCGCCCTGAACATGTTGAGGACCATGGCCGGTGTGGAGTGGAGCATGTCGGCATCCGCCTCGTGGACGATGATTTTTGCGCCGGTCTTTTTCTTCATGTCGGCGTTGCCGGATATGTGGTCTACATGGCCGTGCGTGTTGACGATGTATTTTATCTCGATGCCGTTCTTCTCCGCCTCGGCGATGATTCGATCTGTCTCCGCCGCCGGGTCGATGACCAACCCGGACTTGCTGTCTTTGTCACCGACAATATAGGCGAAAACGGCCATGAAACCGACCTGCAGTTGTCTCAAATACATGTCATCCTCCGAGTCGCATCAGTGTCCCGCGGGGTGCTGTGACCTGTGAAACCCCCGACAGCAGATGAAGCCCATAGCACTCTTGCCCTGTGGAAGTCAATGCCATTCAGAAGGGTTTATTTTTTTGACAGGATGGCGCCGTAGAAACCATCTGTCCCGTGGATATGGGGGAAGGACCTGAACTGCCTTCCTGCCCCGAGCATCTCGCGGGGGATCGTCCCGGGCGGGCCCAGGCGTTGAAAATCGGGGTGGGACGACAGAAAGCTCTCGATGATCTGATCGTTTTCCTCCGGCATGATGGAGCAGGTGCTGTAAACGAGCACGCCGCCTTTTTTCACCCAGCCGGATGCGCCCCTGAGAAGATTGAGCTGCAGGGGGGGAAAAGCGGCAAGGGCCTCCTCCGTCAGGCGCCATTTGATTTCGGGGTTTCTTCGCAGGGTGCCAAGGCCTGAACAGGGTGCGTCCAGAAGGACTCTGTCATAAGCATCGGGCGCAGGGTTTTCGGGTAGAAGCGACACGTCGCCATGGCGTGTCTCAATGATCCTGATTCCGAGCCTCCGGGCGTTGGCCTCGAGGTCATGAATTTTCTTCACGTGCAAGTCCATGGCAAGGATCTTTCCATTGTTTCCCATCCGCTCCGCCATGTGCGTCGCCTTCCCCCCGGCACCGCAGCACAGATCGGCAATCTTCTCCCCCTGTCGGGGGCTTACGAGGTGAGCCATCAACTGGGAAGCTTCATCCTGGACATGGATCAGGCCCTGTCGGAAGAGATCCAGTTGTCTGATAGGCCGGGCAAGACCGGACAGCAAGGCGACCCCATCGGGCGAATAGACAGTCGCCTCCGCTTTGAGACCCTGTTCCCGCAGTTTTTTCAGCACATCGTCCCGCGTTGTCTTCAGGGTATTCGTTCGCAACGTGATGGGCGGATTTTCGTTATTGGCCTGACAGAGTTTGAGCGTTTCCCCGGGGCCGAGCAGGCCGAGCCATCGTTTGACCAGCCAGAGCGGATGGGAGTGAACGATGGCGATGTGGAAGGCCGGGTCCCGGTCGTAATCTGGCGGTGTGATGGTGTTGCTGTTCCGGATGGCATTTCGCAGAAGGGCGTTGACCAGGGCTGCCCGTCCCGGGCGTATCTTTTTGGCCGTCTCCACGGCTTCATCGACAGCGGCATAATCCGGAATCCGATCCAGGCAGGTGATCTGGTAAAGGCCGATGCGAAGGACATTCTTCAGGGAACTCTCCAGGTCATCGTAAGAACCGTCGTAGAGATTCTCCAGGATCCAGTCGAGGCGGCCTTTCATCCGGAGCGTCCCATAGACCAGATGGGTCAAAAGGCTTCTGTCTGATGGATTTTCAATGGTATCCCCGGAAAGAGCCCGATCGAGGAGCGGTTCAGCAAAGGACTGGCTCTTGTCCACCCGGTTCAGGATGTCGACGGCAACCCGCCTCGGGTTTCCTTTTCCGCTGTGATTTCTGATGTCGGACCTCCCTCTGCCTTGCGGGATTCGAAACCAAAGATAGCCGTTGGACCGGCACGGTTTATTCCGCCAGTTCGCCGCTTTCGATGCGGTGTCCCCGCAGGAACTCAACGGCGGTCATCCGTTTTTTGCTTTCCAGCTGCAACTCCCGGATCTCCAGGTAACCGTTCTTTGCTGTGATCCGAAGTCCACCGGGCGTTTTGATGATCGTCCCGGGCCTCTCGGCTACGTGTGCTTCGATAGCTCCCGCTGAAAAGATCTTCATCATCTTCCCCTGGAGGTAGGTGTAGGCACCCGGCGTCGAACTGAGGCCGGCGATGAAGTGCTTGATCTCCCGGACACCGGCATCCCACCGGATGAGGCCGTCTTCTTTCTTCAACCGCGGGGCGTTAGAGGCCTGTGCCGGATCCTGCGGTCTTCCATGAATCTTTCCCTGCAGAAGGCCTTCGATCGTCTCTGCCAGGACCTCCGCCCCAATGAGTGCGAGGCGGTCATGGAGCCGGTCGAAATTTTCGTCCGGCTCTATGACCGTTTCCCGCTGAAGGAGGATATCCCCCGTGTCCACGCCTTCATCCATCATGATGGTTGTGACCCCTGTTTCTCGCTCCCCCCTGATGAGGGCCCACTGGATCGGGGCCGCCCCCCTGTATTTCGGAAGGAGGGAGGGATGAACATTGATACAACCCATGCGGGGGAACCGGATCACCTCCTTCGGGAGTATTTGACCGAAGGCCACCAGGACGACCATGTCCGGAGCAAGCGTCCGGAAGGTCTGGATGAAATCAGGGTCGCGCACACGCTCGGGTTGAATGACGGGCAGTTGGTGACGCTCCGCGATGTCCTTTACGGGTGGTGCCACGAACTGTCTCCCCCGACCCTTGGGCCGATCCGGTTGTGTGACGATCCCGATGACGGAATGACCGCCCCTGATGAGGGCTTCAAGGGAGGGATGGGCGAATTCCGCCGTTCCCATAAAGAGAATTTTCGTTTTCACCATGACATCTCCACGCGAAAGGATTTGAACGTATTATATCATCCATGCATTTTTTCAAAGCGGGGACTACATGAAATTCACGGGATCCACGTCCACCTTGACATCGCAGCCGGATGTCTTTACGGTCGAGAGAATCTGTTTCGTCAGCTGCTGCAAAAGGCGCACGCTCTGCCCCTTGAGCAGGATCTGCCACCGGTGCCGGCCTCTGATTCTGGCAATAGGCGCCTCGACAGGCCCGATAAGGGAGATACCTTGAAGCCCCTTCTGCGACTGCAGGATATTTCGCGCCCTTTTGAAGATCTGTTCAGCACTCTTTTCTGTCTTTTCCCGGTTCAAGCCGGTGATCAGGAGGTGGATCATCCGTGAAAAGGGGGGATAGCCGGCATTCTGCCGCGCCGCAATCTCCTCGTTGAAGAACCCCTGATAGTCATAGTCCTTCGTCCGTTCGACAGCATAATGGGATGGATTCAGCGTCTGAATGATCACGCGGCCGGGCATGTCACCCCTGCCGCCCCTTCCCGACACCTGGGTGAGGAGCTGAAAGGTTTTTTCCGATGCCCGGAAATCCGGGATATTCAGGGCCATATCGGCCGACACGACACCCACCAGGGTGACATTTGGATAGTCATGACCCTTCGCAATCATCTGGGTCCCGATCAGGATGTCGATATCCCCGTCGTGCAGATCCTTCAGGATTTTCTCGAAAGCCCCCTTCCGGGTAGTCGTGTCGCTGTCCATCCGACTGACGCGGGCATGGGGGAAACATTTCAGAACCTCTTCTTCAAGTTTTTCCGTTCCGAGGCCAAAGCTGAAGATGGCTTCTTTCTGGCAGGAAGGACATCGGGACGGAACCTTCATGAAGTAGTCACAATAGTGGCATCTCAGGAGCCCATCTTTTTGATGATGAGTCAGGGAGACGTCGCATCCCAAACACCGAAAGACATAGGCGCATTCAGAGCAGTGCATAAAGGTCGTGAAGCCCCGCCGGTTGAGGAAAAGAAGCGATTGCCTGTGGAGCCGCAGCGTCTCCTCGAGGGCGTTTCTGAGGGCTGTGGACAGGATTCGGATTCTTCCATTTTCGTCTCTTTCGTTCTTCATGTCCACGATCAGAACACCAGGCAGGGGTCTTTCTTCAACCCGCCGCGGGAGGCTCAGATACCGGAAGGACTTCTCCCGCGTGTTGAAATAGGTCTGGATGCCGGGTGTTGCCGAGCCGAGGATCGCAACGGCGGCATGCATCTGGGCTCTGACAATCGCCAGGTCCCTTGCATGGTAAGGCATCCGTTCGTCCTGTTTGTAAGCGCTGTCGTGCTCTTCATCGACAATAATAAGCTTCAGGTTCCTAACCGGTGCGAAAATGGCCGATCGAGCCCCCAGGACGATTCGCAGCTCACCTCTTTGAATCCGGCGCCACTGGTCGTATCTTGCCCCGACGGAGACACCGCTGTGAAGGACGGCGATTTCGTTGTCTCCGAATCGCCACCTCAATCGGCTTAGAAGCTGGGGAGTGAGTGCTATCTCGGGGACGAGATAGATGACGCTGCCCCGCCGCTTCAATACCTCGCCGATGGCCTGAAGATAGACTTCCGTTTTCCCGCTGCCGGTCACACCGTGGAGAAGATAGCAAGAGTACCGGTCGGAAGAAAGCCCGGAGGCAATCTCCCGGAGCGCGGTCTCCTGCTCCGCGTTCAGACGGATGCCCGCCGTCAGGTGGTGAATTTCGGGTGGGCACTCGGGCGATCTGTATGTTTCCCTTTCCCAGGTACGGACGAGACCTCTGCGCGCCAGTGTTTGCAAGGCCTGACGACCGTTCTTGAAGCGGTTTGCTATTTCCAGAAGGGAAGGACACCCGCTATCCTTGATGAAATCCAGGATTCTTTTCTGGCTCTCCGTGAGAGTCTCTGATCCCATGTCCTGGACTTCGGCGGACACGACCTTTTCTTTTTTTGCGCTCACGCGGGGGATCGTGAGCCGCTCATCGACGCGGATGAGATGCCTGTCCTGCAGAGGCTTTAAGTCCGAGGTGAGCGGTTTCCGCCCTGTTTTCCGGCAGAGCTGTTTGACGGAAAAGCCGGCCGGAGCCTCCTCGAGGATCGAGATGATCCGACGCTGGATGTCGGAAAGTTCCCCTTCCCGGGCCCTGTCGGAACCATCCATTTCACGTCCCTTCTCCGTTCGGGTAACCCACAGAAGACTTTCGATGTCGATGCCGCCGGGCAGGATTTCACTGAGCATCTTTCCCAGGGGGTAGAGGTAGTAATCTGCTGCCCAGCGGTAGAACCGCAGGTCCTCCTCATTGAAGAGGGGCTCGGGATCCAGAACCTGGAGGATTGTCTTCGTTTCCTCGAGGCTCACCGTTTCAAGAACCTGAAGGATGTAGCCGGTGACGGACCTCTTCCCCAGGGGGACGAATACACGCTTCCCAACGGCGACATCTGTCTCAAGGTCCGCGGGCACCTCGTAGGAAAAGGTCTTCGGCGATCTGATGTTGACGGCAACCTCGACAAACATGCGTTCACACTCCTCTGAAGCTCTCCGTGGACGGTCCAGCAGACTTAGAAAGTGCCCGTCGGCAAAGCGGGAGAATTATATCCCAAGACGAAATGGATTTGAAGCGTTTGAATGGACTGGATGGCGGGTTTCGAAACGGCATCCAGCGGAGATTTTGAGGTTCGAGGAAGAGTGGATCGTATCTGGAAAAGCTCCTGTGGAAGGGGAAAGAGGTGAGATTATTCGCCCCTGAGTTTTTCGAGCTTTTCTTCTTTGGTCTTGCAGTCGATGCAGAGGGTCGTGACGGGCCTCGCCATCAGTCGTTTTTCGGAGATGGGTCCTCCACATAACTCGCAGACTCCGAAGGTGCCGTCATCGATCCGCTTGAGGGCTTCCTGCATCTTGCCGATCAGCTTTCGTTCGCGGTCTCTGATCCTCAGCTCGAAGTTCCTGTCCGACTCCAGCGATGCCCTGTCGTTGGGATCGGGAAAGTTCTCTTTTTCATCCGTCATCTCGGAGACCGTTTTCCCGGCCTCTGTCAGGAGGTCGTTGATCTTCTGATTCAGCAGCTTCTTGAAATGTTTGAGTTTTTCAGGTTTCATCGGCCAACGTCTCTGCCTCGGGAAAGGCCCTCATATTGTTTTAAGGCGCTATCCTATACAGAAAAATAAAAAAATTGTAAAGAAAAAAATGACTTTCGGCGCCGCGAGATGTCGCTCATTTTTGAAGGCTGTAGAGCTGCAGAATCTTCTCAATGATGTTGGTCGTAGAGGCCCCTTTGATTTCGGGAATGACGGCCACGGTGCCGCCCCATTTCCTGACGGCCTGTCCTCCCACGATATCTTTCTCGGCCCAGTCCCCGCCTTTCACGATGGTGTGTGGCTTGAGATACTCGATCAGTTCCAGCGGTGTGGCTTCATCGAAGAGAATGACGAAATCGACGGATTCGAGGGAGGCCATGATGTCGGCACGCTCCGCCTGGGGCACGATGGGTCTCTGAGGACCCTTGATCGCCCTGACGGAGGCGTCGCTGTTGAGCCCGACGATCAGGATGTCGCCGAGTTTCCTGGCCTCCCTCAGGTAGCGCGTGTGACCGGTGTGGAGGATGTCGAAACAGCCGTTCGTGAAGATGATCTTCTTCCCCGCCTTCTTCAGTTTTTCGATCTCTTTCTTCAGTTCGTGTCGCGATAGCATTTTACGCATCGATCCTCCTATGTGGCCCGTGCGAGGGTGAGGACCCCCACACTCCTGGCCCCCCCTCTCAATAAAATCCTTGCGCATTCCCTGGCGGTGCTGCCCGTTGTATAGACATCATCGATGAGAAGCACCTTCTTCCCTTTGATCCGATGCCGGTCCCCGATTTCGAAAGCCCCGCGCACATTCGCTGCCCGATCCTCTTTCTTGAGCCCTGTCTGGGGAGCCGTGCCGATGGTTCTCCGGAGGGCCATAAAATCAAGCGCCCCCGAAAATTTATGCGCCATGGCCCTGGCCAAAATAAGGGACTGATTGAAACCTCTTTCCCTGAGGCGCCGGAGATGAAGGGGAACGGGCATGAGGACATCATATTCGGTGACGTCGAAGGCGGGATAGGAAAATGCTGCCATGAGGGACCCGAGCGACTCTCCGGTGTGAAGACTGCCCTGGTATTTGAACCGCTGAATAGCCTTGAGAAGTGACGTCTCGTAGATGCCCAGAGATCTGACCGACGTGAAATACTGTTTTCTGGAAAGACAATCCCCGCAGGGGTGATCGCTCTCGGTCTCGGTGAAGTAGGGGAGACCGCACCGGGGGCAAAGCGGGGAGTTGATGAAACGGATTTCGGAGAAGCACGCCGGGCAGAAAGAGAAATGCAGATCCTCTTCGAGAATTTTTTCGCAAACGACGCAGGTAGGTGGAAAGAGGATGTCCGCGAGGCCTCTCAGGATCGTTTTCAAAGATCACATCCCTTTGCGGAGGCGGGTTATTCTGTCGGCGTCGTTATCGATTTCCATCCTGGGAGCATCCGACCACAGCCGCTCCATGTCATAGAAGTCCCGGACGGGCTCGTAGAAGACGTGAACGATGATATCGGCATAATCCATGAGGATCCACTGCGCCGTTCTTTCTCCCTCAATCCCAAGGGGGAGAAATCCGTTTTTTTTCATGTTCTCTTCGATGGCCTGGGCGATGCTCTGGACCTGCCGGTCGGAATTTCCACTGCAGACCATAGAGTAGTCGGCGAAGGAGGTCACCTTTTGCATGTTTAATATAATGATATTCTTCGCCTTTTTTTCCAAGGCCGCGTTCACGCAGAGAATGACTCTCTTCTTTGTATCGTCTTTTTTCCTTTTCAATAAAGCCTTTCCTGTCGTGGAATGTCCCGATCTTGGAAGGATTGATAAACCCTTGTTTTATTAACAGAATTTTACTATACTGTCAAACTGAAAATGCCATGGAAGCACACAGGCCGAAAAGGTTTGCGAATCCAGAAGTAGCCGCAGTAAAAGATACTTCTGCCTTGCTGCTTTTATGCGGTGATGGGCCTTTTTCGCGGTTGTTTAAACACCCATGGTGTGATAAAAACCGGTCGCCTGAATCGTGAAGTGATAAAAGCCATCATGCGGGATATCCTCAAAAAAATTCAAGTGAATCTTCCCTTCCAGCAGCTCTACCATCAGTATCTCCCCACCATACTGAAAGAGAAAATTAATCCCGAAATCGGATTTAATTATCATGTCCTCGACAGCACGCGCAGGGAAGAGTTTCTTCATGTTGCAGGCGTCCTGCAGGAAGCCGGGGTGCGCATTACTTTTCATGCGCCCTTCATGGATTTAAGGCCGGGAGCCCTTGACCCCCGGATCAGGCAGGTGACGATTGACCGTCTGAACCAGGTTTTTGAACTGGTACCCTACTTTCAACCGAAGGCTGTCGTCTGTCATCCTTCCTTCGATGAGCGCTACTACGTGGCAACGGGACCGCGATGGCTCGAAAACAGTATCTCCACGTGGCGGGCACTGTCGGGAACGGCAAAAGACATGAGCACCGTGATTATGCTTGAAAATGTCTACGAAACCAATCCCAGCTACCTGGGAGTCCTTCTGGATCAGGTCAACTCTCCCCAACTGCGTTTTTGCTTTGACACGGGACATTTCAATGCCTACTCGAAGACCGATCTGACCCTGTGGCTTGAAAAGCTGGGGCCCTATGTAGGGGAGCTGCACCTCCACGACAATAATGGTTCGTCCGATGATCATCTCCCCGTGGGGAAAGGGAGCTTTCCCTTCCCTCGACTCTTCGCATTTCTCAGGGAGAGGAGGATGACACCGATTGTGACGATCGAGCCCCACACAGAGAAAAATCTCTGGGATACATTGGATCACATCCGGGGGACGGGTTTACTGAATGATTGCTGTTGATCAGGGAGGACGCCTATGAAGCTAGCGTTTATCGGAACCGGGTATTTGGGGCTTGTTGCCGCCGCCTGTTTTGCCGAGATGGGAAACGACGTGATCTGCGTCGATGTAGACGAAAAGAAGGTCGAGGGCCTCAAGAAAGGCGTCATACCGATCTTTGAACCGGGGCTCGAGTCGATCGTGAAGAGGAACTACGGTGGCGGGCGAATGAAGTTCACGACGAGCCTGGAGGAAGCGGTCAGGAGTTCTCTCGTGGTCTTCGTTGCCGTGGGAACACCGCAGGACGAAAACGGGGCTGCGGATTTGATGCATGTCCAGAAGGTTGCTCGGGATATCGGCGATTTCGTCGAGGAATACAAGATTATCGTTCTGAAGTCAACGGTTCCCGTCGGGACATGCGACAAGGTCAGGAAAACCATTCAAGAAAGATTGACCGCCCGGGGGTTCTCGATTGAGTTTGATGTGGTGTCCAATCCGGAGTTTCTGAAGGAGGGCGACGCCATTAACGACTTCATGAAGCCCGATCGTGTCATCATCGGCACGGATAATGTGAGAACGGCCGAACTCATGAAAGAGCTCTACGCGCCCTTTGCCATGGAAAGGGAAAAGTTGATCGTCATGGATAACCGGAGCGCCGAGATGACAAAGTATGCCGCCAACGCGATGCTCGCCACACGCATATCGTTCATGAATGAGATCGCCAATATCTGCGAGAAGGTGGGTGCTGACGTTTCCCTCGTGCGGAGAGGCATCGGGTCCGACCGACGGATCGGTTATAGTTTCATTTATCCGGGGATCGGCTATGGCGGTTCCTGTTTCCCCAAGGACATGCGGGCTCTCATCAACACGGCGCGGGAGAATCAATACAGCTCCCAGTTGCTCATGGCCGTCGACGGCGTCAATATGCGGCAGCGGCAGATCATGGCCGACAAGGTTGTTCAATATTTTGAAGGCCGGGGAGGCGTCAAGGGTAAAACAGTGGCTGTTTGGGGGCTTTCCTTCAAACCGAACACCGATGATGTCCGGGAGTCTCCGGCAATGGCTATCGTGTCGATCCTGGTGGAAAAGGGGGTCAAAATTCAAGCCTATGATCCCGAGGCGATCAAGGGTGCGAAGCGAGTTCTGGGAGAAAATCCGAATGTGGTTTATTTCGACAATGCCTATGATGCCCTCACCGGTGCCGATGGTCTGGTCCTTTTGACGGAGTGGCACATGTTCAGGAGGCCGGATTTCGAGCGGGTGAAGAAACTCCTGAAAATGCCGGTTATTTTTGACGGTCGAAACCAGTACGATCCGGCAGAGATGAAAAATAGGGGTTTTGTCTATAGGGGTGTCGGTCGAAGATAAAGGATAGAGGCCGTGCTTCGTTATATGCTGAGAAGAATGATTTTCATGATTCCCCTTCTTTTCGGGATCACGATCATCTGCTTCTCCGTCATGCACCTGGCCCCCGGCTCGCCGACGGATCTGCAGACCCAGATGAATCCCAGGGCCTCTGCCGAGTTGAGGGAGCGTCTGCAGGCCATGTACGATCTCGATAAACCCCTTCACATCCAATATGCCCTCTGGGTCCGGAAGCTCGCCGTTCTGGATCTGGGGACATCCTTTTCGCCCGACCGCAGGAAGGTATCCGATAAAATTCTCGAGCGACTCCCCGTGACGGTCTCCCTCAACATTCTTTCCATGATCCTGATCCTGTCGCTGGCCATCCCCATCGGCGTCCTGTCGGCGGTGCACCAGGGCTCCCTCTTCGATAAGCTCACCGGTGTCTTCGTTTTCATCGGCTTTGCCATTCCGACGTTCTGGCTGGCCCTCCTTTTCATGATCCTCTTCGGGGTCAACCTCGACTGGCTTCCGATCTCGGGACTTCGATCCCTGAACTATGAATACATGCCGCCTCTGTCGGCTTTCATCGATCTCATCAAGCATCTCATACTTCCCGTCACGCTCGCCGCCTTCGGGGGGCTGGCCGGGTTGTCCCGTTATATGAGGTCGAACATGCTCGAAGTCATCCGTCAGGATTACATCGTGACGGCCCGGGCGAAGGGATTGTCCGAGCGGACGGTGATCTACAAACACGCACTCCGAAATGCGCTGCTTCCCGTCATCACGCTGCTGGGGCTTTCCGTACCGGGCCTGATCGGTGGAAGCGTTATTTTCGAAACCATATTCGGGATCCCCGGGATGGGGCAGCTCTTCTATATGTCCGTCATGTCGAGGGATTACCCGGTCGTCATGGGCATCCTGGTGATTGGGGCTGTATTGACTCTCCTGGGGAATCTCCTGGCCGACGTCTCCTATGCCCTGGCCGATCCGAGAATCAGGATCTCCTAGGGGGAAGGGGTTGGCGCCCCGTTTGACACTTCGTCATTTCTAAAGGCATAAAGGATGGAAAGAGATTTCTGGCAGCGATTCTCCAAAAACGAACTGGCCCTTGCGGGGTGCGTCATCGTGGTCTGTCTGTTTATCGTCTCTCTTGTTGCGCCGTGGATTTCGCCGTATGACCCGACGGAGATTCATCTGGACGATATTCTCTCGTCACCGTCGGCGAAGCACTGGCTGGGGACGGATCAGCTCGGGCGTGACGTGTTGAGCCGCATGATCTGGGGTTCGAGGATCTCACTCAAAGTCGGTTTTGTTTCTACCGGCATTGCCATTCTCATCGGCACCCTGCTCGGCGCTGTGGCGGGATATTACGGTCGCGGCGTCGATACGATCATCATGCGGTTCGTGGATATCATGCTGTGCTTCCCCACATTTTTTCTCATCCTGGCCGTCATTGCCATCCTGGAGCCGTCGATATGGAATATCATGGTCATCATCGGCATTACGGGTTGGATGGGCATCACACGCCTCGTCCGGGCCGATTTCATCACCCTGAAGGAAAGAGATTTCGTCCAGGCGGCAAGAGCCATCGGTGCCAGTGATTTCAGGATCATCTTCATTCACATCCTGCCGAATGCCATGGCCTCGATTCTCGTGGCGGCGACCCTGGGGGTTGCCGGGGCCATTCTCACGGAGTCCGCCCTGAGTTTTCTCGGCATCGGCGTTCAGCCGCCAACGCCGAGCTGGGGGAACATCCTCACGGCGGGAAAAGATAACATCGATATCGCCTGGTGGTTATCTCTGTTCCCGGGGCTGGCAATCCTGGTGACTGTTCTGGGCTATAACATGCTGGGTGAAGGGATCCGGGATACCCTGGATCCAAGGCTCCGGGGTTAGCCCGGGGCGAGGGTCTTGAATAGACGCCGTCTTTGTTGGAAGAAAGGCATAAAACGGAAACTCGAATCAGGGAGGGGACCGACAGATGAAAAAGGACAAGGCCAAATCACAGGAGCTGATGGACAAACGGATTGTGGCGCTGAAGATCATCCGGGGAGAAATGACGCCCCAGTCCCTCAAAGCCTATTTGAAGAGCGTTCCGGACGCGTCGGACGAGGCCGTAGAGATCATCATCGAGCCGGTTAAACGAAGAAAGATGACGTGACATGCTGCCGGACGTCCGGGTCGTTGATACCCACGCACATCTGGAAATGAATGCCTTTGACAGAGACAGGGACGCGGTCATCCAGCGGGCGCAGGATGCCGGTGTTCGGTATATCGTCACCGTGGGGACCACCCTCGGAGAGTGCCGAAAAGCCATCGCCATTGCCGGCCGCTACGAGCCGGTCTATGCTGTCATCGGTATCCATCCCCACGAAGTGAAACATATCGACGGACAGACCTATGACGCCCTCAGGGCCCTGGCGAAGTCCCCCAAAGTCGTTGCCTACGGCGAAATCGGGCTCGATTTTTTCCGAAACCTCTCCCCGAAGAACTGGCAGATCAAAAGGTTCGAGGAACAGCTTGAAGTAGCCGACGCCCTGGGGCTTCCTGTCGTGATTCACGACCGGGAAGCGCACCAGGAGACCGTGAATGCCTTGAAGCGCTGGAAAGGCAGAAAAAGGGGGGTCATCCATTGTTTTTCCGGTGATGAGGCCATGGCCAGAGAGTGCCTGGACATGGGTTTTTATATTTCCATACCGGGGACAGTCACCTTTGATAAGAACGAACGGCTGAGATCGATCGTCCGCCTTCTTCCCCTCACGAGCCTGCTGGTAGAAACCGATTGTCCTTATCTCACCCCTGTGCCGAACCGGGGCAAACGGAATGAACCGTCCTATGTGCTCTACACGGCCCGGTGCGTTTCGGAGGTCAGGGGGCTGCCTTTCGAGGAAGTGGCCCGGGTCACCACCGAAAGTGCGAAGGCCTTATTCGGGATCGGTTGATCGGGTAAAGTTCACTATCTGCTTGATCATCCGTGAGGAAAGGAGTATTAAAAAACAAATGAGCCTGGGGGTGCCCGAGCGGCTGAGATCATACCCCTTGAACCTGACCTGGGTAATGCCAGCGTAGGGAGCGGTTGTGAGAATCCGGACATCGAGGGGCGCATCCTGGAGAAACAGGCTGTGCCCTTTTTTTTCCGATCGGGTGTTCGGGACATCTTCAGCACCGGGCGGATCGCTGAATTAACGGCGGTACCTTCAATCCCTTTTCCCGGGAAAATTCAGATCAGGGAGATGAAACGATGAAAGCGGCAAGAGTACTGACCATTGCGGGGTCCGATTCGGGCGGGGGTGCGGGCATCCAGGCCGATCTCAAAACCATTTCGGCGCTGGGCGGTTTCGGCATGACGGTTATAACGGCGCTGACGGCTCAGAACACGATCGGCGTCCAGGGGGTCTATGAAATACCACCCGATTTCATCGAAAAACAGTTTGACTCTGTGGCCACGGATATCGGTATCGACGCCGCAAAAACGGGCATGCTCGCCTCTTCCGCGATCATTCGGATCGTGGCCAGTAAAATCCGGCAATACGGGATCCAGAGGCTCGTCGTCGATCCCGTGATGGTCGCGAAGGGGGACCGGCCGCTCATCCAGGATGAGGCGAAAAAAACGCTTACGGAGGTGCTGCTGCCGCTCGCCATGGTAGCCACGCCGAATGTGCCTGAAGCGGAGGTCCTGGCGGGCATCAAGATTTCGATCGTCGATGACGTGAAGCAGGCCGCCCGTAAGATTCATGGCCTCGGGGCGAAGCATGTCGTGGTCAAGGGGGGGCACCTGCCGGGCGATGCCGTGGATGTTTTTTACGACGGGAAGGAGTTTCACACCTTCTTTGCCGAGCGGATCGAGACGAAGGACACCCATGGAACGGGCTGTACCTTTGCGGCGGCAATTGCCACGGGACTCGCCGGGGGGAAGCCTGCCTTTGAGGCCGTTAAGGAAGCCAAGGATTTCGTGACAAAGGCCATTCGCTTCTCCCTGCGTATAGGCGGGGGGCACGGGCCGGCGAATCCCTTCGGCGCCGTCCTGGCCGAGATGGAACGTTACGACTGTCTGGAGGCCCTTCGACGAGCTGTCGAACGGTTAAAGGAAGGCCATTGCGGCGACCTCGTGCCCGAGGTCCAGTCGAATATCGGTTATGCCCTCCCGCAGGCATTGAGCGCCGATGACGTGGCAGCCGTCCCGGGACGCTTGATCCGGGTGGGTCATCGAATCGAAACGCTGCATGAGCCCGCCTTTGGTGCCTCGCGCCATATCGCGAAGGTCATTCTGGCCGTGATGGCTTTTAACCCGGCTTTTCGGTCGGCCATGAATATTCGATTTTCCGAGGAGATTCTGGGAGCCTGCAGGGATCTCGGCTTCGATGTGGATGATTTCAGTCGCGCGGATGAGCCTCCAGATGTCAAAGAGAGGGAGGGATCGTCACTGGAATGGGGCACCAAGACGGTGCTGGCCAGACGGAAGTCCGTCCCCGATGTGATCTACGACAGGGGCGATGTGGGGAAGGAGCCCATGGTCAGGGTTCTGGGTGAAAATCCGGGGACGGTGGTCGATAAAGTTTTCAAGATAGCCCGGAGACATTCTTAGGCCAAAACACCGCTTGATGTCGGACGGGCTGACGGGGGTGGTAAATGGTGACACAGCTCGAAATGGCTCGTAGGGGCAGCATATCGGAAGAGATGAAGACCTGTGCGGATAAGGAGGGTATATCACCCGACGAGATCCGACGGAAACTGAAGGCGGGGACCGTGGTCGTCATCCGGAACAGGCACCACACCGCCATATCTCCCATTGCCATCGGTGAAGGTCTACGGACAAAGGTCAATGCCAACGTGGGAACCTCCGGGGACCACGTGGATCTCGACCTGGAGCTCGACAAGGTGAGAGTTTCTGTTGAAGCGGGGGCGGATACCGTCATGGATCTCTCCACCGGCGGAGACATCGCAGCCATCCGACGGGAGATCATGAGATTTTCCTACGTTCCCGTCGGCACCGTCCCCATCTACCAGGCGGCCGCGCGGATGTTCGAACGCCGGTTGTCCGTTGTCGACATGACAGCGGACGATATGTTTTCGGTCATCGAGGAGCACGGGTCGGACGGTGTCGATTTCATCACCGTCCACTGCGGTGTGACGAGAGGAAGTGTCGAGCGCATCCACCGGGAAGGTCGTCTCCTCGGGATCGTGAGCCGCGGCGGATCCATCCTCGCGCACTGGATGGATTGCAACGAGAAAGAGAACCCGCTCTACGAGCAGTACGATCGTCTGCTGGAGATCGCGAAGACCTATGACATCGTCCTGAGCCTCGGTGACGGTCTTCGCCCCGGTTGCATCGCCGATGCGACGGACCGCGGCCAGATTCAGGAGCTCATCCTTCTGGGCGAACTCGCCGGTCGGGCCAGAGACCACGGGGTACAGGTGATGATCGAGGGTCCCGGGCATGTGCCCATCCAGGAAATCCAGGCCAACATCGCCCTGGAAAAGCGCTTGTGCCACGGGGCGCCCTTCTACGTCCTGGGACCCCTTCCGACGGACATTGCCCCCGGATACGATCACATCGTTTCGGCGATCGGCGGTGCCATCGCCGGGTGGGCCGGGGCTGATTTTCTCTGCTATGTGACGCCCTCGGAGCATTTAAGGCTACCGACCCTCGCGGATGTCCGGGAAGGGGTCATGGCCTGCAAGATCGCAGCGCATATTGCCGACCTGTCCAAGGGTCTCCCATGGGCGGCCGAGCAGGACCGCCTGATGGCGCAGTACAGAAAAGCGTTCGACTGGGAGGGTCAGATCGGCGTGTCCGTTGATCCGGTAAAATCGAGGGCTTACCTGGAAACGAGTTCAAAGGCGAAGCAGGAAGGCTGCACCATGTGCGGAGAGTTTTGCGCGATCAAGATGGGACGGAAGAAAAAGTCATAGACGATTTGACCCGAAGGCTGGTCAAAAAGGTCCAGATGCAAGGTGCCCTATGGCCAGGGGATAGTGATCAGTGATCAGTGGTTAGTAAGATTTAAAACAATTCTGATTCAAAACTCAAAACTTGTATATTAAATCTCTATCACAAGACTGAAACTTTATGTTAAACGCTCGTTCATCAGGCAGTTCATAATTTAAAATTGCGGCATGCCCTTTTCTCACCACTTCTCCCTCGCCACTATGCTTGATGCTCACCACTGCATTCAATCAGCCTGACAGTCTTAAAGGCGACGGTGTCTCTCGTCGAGCAGGTCGTTAATACTGTCCATCACAACCCGGGTCACACCCTCGAACTGGGCCCGGTATTTCTGCTGGGATTCCCGGGAGAAGAGCTTGAAGGTCTCCGTGATGCGAAACTCCTTCAGCCGGCCCTCCGTGTCGAGCGGTTCGCCGATGCGGTAGGTGATGGTGCCTGTCTTCGCGAAGGGCAGATGACTGCTATAGACAAGGTCGGAGTTGCTGCAACCCACGGGGAAGATCTTCTTGCCCGAATAGAGGGCAATCTGGGCCAGGCCGGTCCTCCCGACGCCGAGCCTCAGCGACCGGGTGCCTTCGGGGAAGATGATGAGGTTCAGGTCCCATTCCTTGAGCGCCCTAGTGCTCAGTTCAGCCACTTCTTCCATCAGGATCTGATGATATTCCTTGAGATGCTCAATAAAGCTTCCCGTAAAGAGGGTTGTCGTCTCTGCCTTGAGTTTTGAAAGGGCCGCGTCTTGCGGCATCGTCCCGTCGATCCAGTCCTTGATGAGGCGGTACTCCTCTTGCCCGATCCTCTTGCCGAATCTCTGCTTGTAGTACTCCTCCACCAGGTACCCCATGGAAGGCACGGGAATGACATTGCATGCGTTAAGGAACTTTCCGACAGCCTTGTTGCGGTAGTATTTTCCCTTGGCCCAGACCGTCGTGTAGGGGAAATGCAGCGCCCAGAGTTTGTACTGGAAGGGCCAGTAGTTGTATCGGTCCGTGTGGTTCATGGCGAAGATGACCGTCTCGTCGCGAGGGATCTTCTCCAAGTTTTCCAGGCGGATATCCACGTTCTGGAAGAGGCGATAGTTGGGACCCAGGACGAAATGAGCCATGATTCTCTGCCCCACGGGCGTGGTGGTCAGTTTTATTTTTTTCAGGTACTCGAGATCGATCATGTCAATCCTCTGCCTAATTGAAAAAGCCCCCGAATTTCAGGGCTCATTTTTTATCATAAAATTCGCTATTGGCAAGAAGAATCCTGCTCAAATGCCTTCGGTCAATACCCGTCAAGATTTGACCGCTTGCGGGTGCGCAGGAATATCTCTTTACAGGGGTCAGGGGGCTGTGCTTAATTTTCCCCATGCCGCTTTGGAAACTCAAACGCCCCATCCACGTGACCTGTGCCAGGGCGATTACGCCCTTCCTGAGACAGGAGATTCTGGCATTGGGTTTCCCGGTTTTTTCTGAGACGGCCGCCGCCGTGGAAACGGAAGGGACCCTGTGGGACTCGGTGAGATTGAACCTCCACCTCCGCACGGGGCACCATGTGCTTTACCTCCTGGGGGAGTTCCGGGCGAGAGACGCCGACGCGCTTTACAGATCCCTCTTCAGGCTTCCCTGGGAAGATTACATTCCCCCCGGCGGTTATTTTTCCGTTGCCTCATCCGTCCAAAATCCCACCATCCGGGACTCCCGCTATGCCAACGTCCGGTGCAAGGACGCCGTCGTGGACCGGATCAGGCAAAAAACAGGGTCGCGGCCGGACGCGGGATCCTCCCAGCGGGAGGCGGTCCTGTATCTCTTCTGGAAGGACGACCTGTGCAGGATTTATGTGGATACCTCCGGGGAACCCCTGTCCCGCCGGGGATACCGCAAGATCCCCCTGAAAGCGCCCATGCAGGAGACTCTGGCCGCGGCCGTGGTCATGGCCACGGGGTGGCATGGAAGCCACCCTTTTGTCAACCCCATGTGCGGTAGCGGGACGCTCGCCATTGAGGCTGCACTCATCGCCCTTAACAGGGCTCCCGGGCTTTTGCGGGACAATTTCGGCTTCATGCACCTTCTGGGATTCGACGAAGCGGGCTACCGTTTGATTCGCGAGAAGGCCCGGCGGGCGTCAAACAAACACTCCCCCGGCAGAATCATTGCGTCCGACATCAGCCCTGATGCCGTGGATGCGTCCCGACGAAATGCCGCCACTGCGGGAGTGGACAAAATCCTCGAGTTTGCCCTCTGCGATTTTTCGCTGACCCCTGTCCCCGCCGGGGAGGACGGGGTCATTGTCTTCAATCCAGAATACGGTGAGCGGTTGGGGGAGAGAAAAAAACTTGAGGGCGTTTACGAGACCATCGGCGATTTCTTCAAAAAGAAATGTCAGGGCTACCGGGGCTACATCTTCACCGGGAACCTTGACCTGGCGAAAAAGGTAGGCCTTCGAACGCGCCGGCGGACGCCCTTTTTCAACAGCAACATCGAATGCCGGCTCCTCGAATACGAGCTTTACGCGGGCAGCCGGAAACAGAAAAACCCCCGACCCGAAGCCCCCGCCTGAGCAATCACGGCTTGCTCTTACCTCCGGCCCTCGACGGCCCTGAGGGCCTGCTCCATCTTCCTGAGCTCCTCGCCATAGGCCGTCCAGTTGCCCTGCTTCAGGAACTCCTGGGCTTTGCGGTAGTGCGACAGCGCCTCCAGGACCGTCTCTCGATCCGTTTTCTCCCGCGCCGCCGGCGTTGCCGCTGTGACGGGCCTGACCCCGCGGTCGCGGATGAGCTCGCCGCCGAAGATGCGCTGCAGCGACTGTTCGAGGGTCTCCTCCATGGCAATCATGTTTCCGAAAGCGACAATGACCCGCTTGAGTTCCGGTAACTGCCCCTTTTCCGCAGAAAGGTAGAGCGGCTGAATGTAGAGGATCGATTTCTCGATGGGGATGGCAAGCAGGCTTCCCCGGATGGCCTGGGAGCCGCGCTGATTCCAGAGCGAGAGCTGCTTGGATATTTCCGCGTCCTGGTCGATACGGGCGTCGATCTGTCGGGGCCCGTAGATCAGCTTTTGCTTCGGAAACTGGTAGGCGATCAGTTTCCCGTAGTTCGGGGCGTCGTTGCGAACGGCCATCCACGCAGCCAGGTTGTCCTTCTTGCTGGGCGTGAAAGGAACGAGCATGATGAACTCCTCCTTTTTCTCGCCGGGGAGTTTCATGATGGTGTAGTAGGGGTCCATCTCCTCCTCGCCGCTGCGCGTGGGTCTTCCGGGGATGGACCAGAAATCCTCCTTGTTGTAAAAGACCTGTGCATCCTGCATGTGGTAGGCCCGGTACATGTGGGCCTGGACACCGAACATGCCCCCGGGGTAGCGGATGTGGCTCTTGAGCCCCTCGGGCATTTCCTCCAGGGATTTGAAGACGCCCGGGAAGATCCGGGCATAGGTCCGGAGGATGGGATCGGTGGGGTCGCTGATGTAGAACTGGACCGTGCCGTCATAGGCGTCGACAAGGGCCTTGAAGGAGTTGCGCAGATAATTCCCCACGCCGGGCATGGGTTCAGAGTAGGGGAAACGGTCCGTCAGGGTGTAGCCGTCGACAAACCAGATGAGCCTGCCCTCGGGGGAAACGACGAGGTAGGGGTCGCCCTCGAGTCGGGCGTACGGGACGATCCGGGCGACGCGCTCCCGGACCTTGCGATAGTACATGATGCGGCTGCCCTCGGTGATCTCGTTGGCCAGGAGCATGGTGACGGAGCCGAACCTCGCGGCGAAGAGCAACTTCCGGAAAAAGGACAGGGGCACGCCGCCCGTTCCCTCGTACTGGGAATACACGTTCTTGTCCCCCACGGGGTAGTCGAACTCCGGTGCCTTCGTGCGAACGAAGACGTATTCGTTCGATGTCTCACCGTAGTAGATTTCGGGCCGGGCGACTTTCACGTTCGCCGATGACACCGGCGGGATGTCCTTGATGAAGAACTCGGGGAGCCCCTCAGAGGTGACGCGGTTCACAGGCCCCATGACGATGCCGTAACCATGGGTGTAGGTCAGGTGCTCGTTGATCCAGGTTCGTGACGGGAGGGACGGATAGGAAAGTTCACGGGGCGAGATCATCACCTGGCGCAATTCCCCGTTAAGGATGTAGCGGTCGTTGTCCACGTCGATGAATTTGTAATACGTCCGGATCTCCTGGATCTGCCCGTAGGTTTGCAGAAGCGGTGCATCGTTCCAGAGACGGACGTTCTTGATGGTGAGGTCGTTTCTCCGCAGGTCCTCGCGGGTCAGGTTCTCCTCGGCGGGGAAATCGCTTACGTCGATGCGGTCCAACTGGTAGGCCATGCGGGTGAACTGGATGTTCCGCTCGAGATAGGGCCGCTCGAGGACGATCTCGTTGGGGATCACTTTGAACTTCTGGACGATGCCCGGGTAGATCCCCCGGCCGAAGATGAAGAGCACGAGGAAGAGCGCGATGACGAAAGCGGGGATCAGCCACTTTCTGGTGAAGAGCGAGGCGACAAGCGCCACCCCGCCCAGAAAGCAGAGGACCATGAGTCCCTGGAGGACCCAGATCTGTGTTGTTATTTCGGTGTAACCGGGACCGAAGACGACCCCGCGTTTCGTGAAGAGGATCTCGTTCAGGGTCAACCAAAGACCGAATACTCCCCAGAAAAAGAGGAGGGTGGCGAGGATCGTCAGATGGATCCTCGAGGCCGGTGTTGCCCTCCAGACCCTCGGGGGTACGAGGATGAAGGACCGGCGTGAAAGGTAGATGAAACTCGTGGCCGCCGTCGTGAACAGGAGCACGAAAAAAAGCCATCCGTATACATGATTCAAGAAGGGCAGGCGAAACACATAGAATCCGATATCCCGTTCAAAGACGGGGTCCGTGACGCCAAAGGGTGAGGCATGGGTGAACTTGAGAAAATTCTCCCACTCCCCCATGGCGTTCAGGGCGGCAAAGGCGCTGAAAAGAAGGGAAATGATCAGGATGACCATTTTGAATGCGGGGTTGTCGAGTGGCGTCGGCGGGGAATCCTCTGCCCCGACGACTTCGATGCCCGGGAGTCGCGAGGAGAATTTAAGCGCCAAAAAAAGATTCGCGTAAAAGACGACGAAAAAAACAAAACCGAAGAGTGCGGCCAACTTGAGTTGCGTCAGAACGGTCGTGGAAAATACGATTTCATAACCGACTTCCTTGAACCAGTACCAGTCGACGACAAACCCGATGGCCTGCCAGAGGACGATGAGGATAATGAAGATCGCGATGAAAAGAGTCAGTCCTCTGACATTCTGGATACGGGGTTGCGGTAATCTGAACGTTCTCATATCGAACCTATCCTTTTCAAGGGTGAGGGGGAGAAATATTTTTGAAAATCCTTTCAGCCTTTCCCGCACTATAGGAGAAGGTCTCCGACCTGTCAAGGGAAGTCCGTCCTCTTCTGTTGCCTGAACCGTCCGTTTCTGGTATCTATCTGACGATCCATCTCCTGTTGGATGTCGATTTGAAATCTCCCGGCGTGAGAGTGCTGCACATTGATCACGAGGGAAGTCAGCGGACGCTATGAGTAGATTACTCGGAAAATATTTCAGGTTTTCGGTTCCCTCCGGACTTTTCCTTGCCCTCCTGTGTCCTGTCATGCTGGCCGGCTGCCCGGGTCGCGTGTCAAAACCGCCCGAGCAGAAGCCCCAAGTCATCAAGACCCGTATTGCTCGAACCGGTTACACCATTCAGGCGGGGGTTTTTACCGTTGTGGAAAATGCCGCGAGACTTACGGATTCCCTGAGACGGGACGGGATCGATGCCTATTATTTTGTTTACGGGAAGGGACTCTACAAGGTCCGCTTCGGCAATTTCCCTTCCCGGGAGGACGCCCGCCGGGAGGCTTCCCGCCTGAGATCCGCCGGTGTCATTGACGAATTTTATATTGTCAGGCCGCAGGATTATGCCGCCGCAAAGGGAGATGTGCGAGGAAGCGCCTACCTGCGGGACGAAATCGTTCGCACGGCTGAAAGCTTCATCGGCGTTCCCTATCTGTACGGCGGATCATCTCCCGATGAAGGGTTCGATTGCAGCGGATTGACGATGGCCGTTTACGACCTGAACGGCCTCAGACTTCCGCGGTCGTCGAGGGGACAGTACAGCGGTGGTGATGCCGTTTCCCGGCGGGAGCTCGCAGAGGGGGATCTTGTTTTTTTCAGCACGAAGATGGATGGAAAGGTCTCCCACGTCGGCGTATATATCGGTGACGGCCACTTTATCCATGCACCGGGCCGAGGCAAGAAGATCACCGTTGACTCCCTGTCGAGCCGTTACTTCGAGAGGCGTTACGTCGGCGCAAGAACCTACATCTGAGGACCTTCGGGGTCGTTGGGTTATTCCTCTTGATCCGTTGTGACGCACAGGGCCGTGAGAGGAAACCTGACCGGAGCAAGCAGGCGATACCCGGTGACCCCTTAAGGCTCACTTCACCGACTGACCAAAGCTTCTCAAAGGAGTTCTTCTATGCAAGAGAAAACAATTGAAGAATCCATCGTGGTCATGGCCCAGGTCATGAACCCGCAGGATGCCAATCCCGCCGGCAACGTTCACGGTGGCGTCATCATGAAGCTTATCGACACGACCGCGGGGGCCGCCGCCATAAGGCACTCACGAGCAAACTGCGTGACGGCCTCCATCGACCGCCTCGATTTTCATCACCCTGTCTTCGTCGGCGATTTGGTCACCGTGAGGGCCAGCGTCAACTACACGGGCAAGAGCTCTATGGAAGTTGGTGTTCGCGTCGAGTCACAGAATCTCTTCACTGGCGAGACGCGCCACACCGTATCGGCCTACATGACCTTCGTCGCCCTGGGCAAGAACGGCAAACCCACGTTCATTCCGTCCCTGATCCTGGAGACGCCTGAAGAGGGAAGGCGCAACCGTGAGGCGAAGGCCCGTCGGGAGACGAGACTCCGGGAGAGGACAAAGGAGAAGGCGTGCCAGAAAGAGGCGGAAGCGTGCGATCGCTGAGGGCTCGGCTCAGGGTGACCGTCAGCCGTCACTTCCTGGAGGATTTCCGCCCGGGTCCGTGAAAGACTTTACCGGCGGTGAGTAGAAGCTTCTTATGAACGGCCATGGGAAAAGCCTTCCGGGGTGGCCAGAGTGCGGGATATCAAAAGAATTTCCCCGCAAGCCAGAAGAAGAACATCCCCGCCACAACGGTCAGCCCCAGGGACCTTGTCTTGAAAGCTATGGCGAAGGTCGGCAGGGCGACGAGGAGTTCCGGCCGGAAGATATCAAGGTGTCGGGGCTCACCGGACGTGATCAATGCCGGCAGGAGGAGCGCACTCAGGATCGACGCGGGGATGAAATCGAGCCACGTCTTGAACCACGACGGCAGGGTCCGCTTTGAAAGCAATGCCAGCGGAAGCCATCGCGGAATGTAGGTGACGAGGCCCATGAAAAAGGAGAGTAAGAGGATTTGCATTCTCATGTTCAGTCCATTTAAGCGCAGCAGCCTATAGTGATCCCTCCGGAGCCTTTGATTTCCTTTTGATCATAACACCGATGGTGGCCGCGAGGACCGAGGCCATGACGATGTAGAGATTGCCCGGAAGGATGATCGAGATGAGAACAGCCAATCCGCCTGCCAGAGCCGCGATGAGCCAGTACAGGACGCCCCTGAGCTGGAAGACGAGGAGACAGACAAACATGGCGATGAGGGCGTAGTCGATTCCGAAGGCCCCGTGGGGGATGAATTCACCCGCGTACCCCCCGAGAATGGTGCTCCCCACCCAGGCGGCGTTTGAGAGGTGATTGACGACAAGGGCGCGTCTCCAATCCCACTCTTCGTCCCGGAATCTCGTCAGGTTGACGGCAAAGCTCTCATCGGTGATCCCGTAGCCGTATAGCGCCAGCCGCCAGGTCCCGAGATCCCGCAGGAAGATGGACAGGGAGGAACTCATGAGGAGGTGCCTGAGATTCACGACAAAGGTTGTCATCACGATGGGGATTAGACCCCCCCCTCCGGTCATCATGGAGACGGCGATGAACTGGGCGCTTCCGGCAAAAACGAACAGGGACATCAGGCCGATCTCAAGAGGGGTGAGGCCGGCCTTCCCGGCAATAACACCGAAGGCAAGACCGATGGGAAAATAACCGAGGCAGATGGGCCATGCGGCCTTCGCGCCGTCTCTGACGATGGCCGGAAGATCTTCTTCTTTGTGGGAGGTCTCCACCATCATTTCAGATCTTAAACTCGGCAACAAGGATGGTGTGGTCCGATGGTTTCTCGGCTGTTCTCGGTTTCATGTCGATGTAGGCGTCGACGGAGCGGCTCGCCAGCGGGGCGGTGGCGAGGATGTGGTCCACGCGCCATCCAAGCCCCCTTTCAACGGTCCCGGGGATTCGATAATCGAAAAAGGTATAATGGCCGGGCTCCTTCGGGTGATGCTTTCTGAAGATATCCGTGAAGCCCCAGGCACAGACGGCGTCAAAGGCTTTCCAGACTTCCGGTGTGAAACAGACATGCCCCAGGAGCTTCTTCGGGTTGTGGACGTCGATCTCCTCCCGGGCCACGTTGAGGTCCCCGCACCAGATGAGGGGCTTCTTGGCTGAGTCGTGTTTAGCGAAGAATTTGCTGAGGCGCGCTAACCACTGCAGCTTGTAGGCGAACTTGGGGCTGTCGGTCTTCTCCCCCTGGGGCACATAGGTGTTGACGACGGGGATGCCGGAGAAGACGCCGCGGATGAGACGATCCTCGTCGTCAGGACCGCCGTCGTCCAGGCCGAAGCGCACCTCCCCGGGCTTTTCGTGGGAGGCAATGGCCACACCATTGTAACCCTTCTTCCCCCTGAAAACCACGGTGTAGCCGGTGGTTTCGAAGGCCTCCGCGGGGAATTTGTCGTCCTCCACTTTGGTTTCCTGGAAGCAGATCACGGAGGGCCTGTTCTTCTGTATCCAGGGGATGACGATGTGGAGACGGTTGCGAATGGAGTTCACGTTGTAGGTTGCAATCTTGAAATTGGCCATATAGCCTCCTCTTGCGGGAGATATCACGGTCTGGGGGGAATTTCCATAACACGATCCGTGAAAATCCCTCAAGATCTTTTGGAGTGACGCACCGGGACGGCCGCCAGTACTTTCTGCTTGATCCCGCCGGTGGCTTCACATAAAAGTGAAGGCAACCCCTTTGTGCGAGGAACCTTCGTGGAGGTGAATGAAGCGCCGTGAGTGTCTATGAGAATATCAGGCGGATCCTGGAGTGCCTGGACCTTCCCTACGAGGAAATCGATCACGAGGCGGTGAGCGGCTGTGAAGACTCGCAGCACTTCCGCCGGCAGGCGGGGTGGAGCGGTGCGAGCAGCAAGTGCATTCTCTTCCACGCCAAGGGGCACTATTACCTCGTCGTCACAACGGCGGAGAAGGAGATCGTCGCCCGCCTCTTCAAAAAAGAGTTTGGAACGAAAGACATCCGTTTTGCGAAGCTGGAGGAGCTTGCCCGATGGACGGGGTGCGAGCCGGGATCCGTGTCGCCCTTCGGCCACAGTCGTGAAGATCTGCCCTATTACATCGACGAGGATATCTTCAAGGCGGAATATTTCATGTTCAACCCCGCCGTTCCCACCCGGAGCATGCGCATCAGGACCAGCGATCTCCGGAAAGTGTACGCCGCCCTTCCCAACCCTGTCCGTTATTTCGACGAGGACGAAGAGGGTCGATTTTCTCTTCGGGAGGAGGAAAAGATCCGCCCAGATTAGACGACATTTTCGTCAAGGTACGGAAACCATCATGGAGACCCGTCCATCTAAAAGATCCCTGATTAACGAACCCATGACGGTCGTGACGGATTTGATCCTGTCGGCATTGGCCGTCTATTTTGCCGTTCGTCTGGGCCGGCAGCACGAACTGTGGCACATGAATGTTCATCTTTATTTTTCATATGCCTCTTGGGTCACGGGTCTCGGTGCACTGCTGGGTGCCCTGACACACGGCCTGGGGCGAAACCTCTCCGTCGCGGCCGGAAGGATCCTGTGGCGCGGCACGCTCCTGTCCCTGGGGGCTGCCGCTTTTTGCCTCCTCCTCGCGGCCGGGTATCACGCTTTTCCCGTCCGGTACGTTCATATCTTCGAATGGTCAGGCGCCCTTCTGCTCTCCCTGTACGCGATTGTCATCCTCCGGGATGACCGGTTCCTGTGGGCGGTCCTCTTCTACACGACCGCCCTGCTGGTCCTCCTGACAGTGATGCTTTATGATCTTTTTTTCAGGGGGCTTGCGGGATCAGGTCTCGTCGTTGCGGGGATCCTGGTGAGTTTTGCGGCCGCCATCATCCAGAGAAGCGGCCTTACCCTCCACAGGCATTTCAATCACAACGATCTCTATCACGTCGTCCAGATGATCGGCCTCTACTACCTCTACCGGGGTGCCATGATGCTTCAGGACTGGCCTCAAGCCTGATCGGTTGCCGTTTCCACATCCCTGGTTTTCCCACCCCACGTCATCATGGGGAAAACAAAGGAGGTCCCCATCAAGACTGCTGCAGCCGTCGGCACCGCTTTCCGGTGCCGATTTTTTTTGCCCTCGGCCTGCTTCAGAGGGTCGTCATCAGGATGGCATTTCGAAGGACATGAGGTCCTTGGCCAGAAAAAGAGGGCCCGAGTAATGCCTGCGGCACTGCCCCTCCACGTCTGCAGTGTCACATTCCGGGTAGAAATGGGTGAGGACGAGCCTTTTGACGCCGGCGCGGGTTGCGACTTCTCCGGCGAGAGATGGTGTCAGGTGTCCCGTGACCTTCAGTTCGTCGGGGAGGGCGCTTTCGCAGATGAAAAGATCCGCCCCCTTCGCAAGCGCGGTCAGGTTCTCGCAGAAGTCCGTGTCCCCCGAATAGGCGACGGAGAACCCGCCCGGGAGCTGCAGGCGGTAGCCAATGCTGCCTGCGATGTGGTTCATGGGCAGGCTGAGGATCTCGAGCTCCTCCAGGGGGAGCCGGTCCGGCCCGGATGCATCCAATTCAATTAGCTGCATCAAGCCCTCCTCGAGGATGATCCACTCGCCGTAAACTCCCTTTAATTTTTCGTAGAAGTCGAGAAGACCCCTGGCGCCAATGACCCGGAAAGGGGTTCTTCGCCGGTAGGTCTCGGGGTACTTCGTGGCGAAGAGGAAAGAGACGAACTCCCCCGTGTGGTCGGGATGGAGATGGCTGAAGAGGAGGTGGGTGACCTCGGAAATGGCCGCCCCGGCTTCGAGCAGCCGCCTCATGGTCCCGGCTCCCAGATCGAAAACGAGCTTTAATTCCCCGTATTCGATGAGAACGGAGCATGAACTCCTGAGAAGGGAGGGCACAACCGTTCCCGATCCGAGTATGGTCACCCTGTTCATTCCCATATCACGATGTTCCTGCGATAATGCCTCTGCGCCCGGGCGCGCGGTAGCTCATCGGCTTCAGGCGGTCGGGATGACCCTGACGAGGACCCGCCTCGTTCTGGGGCCGTCGAATTCGCAGAAGAAGACAGACTGCCAGGTCCCGAGAACGAGGTCCCCTTTCTCGATGAAGACCTGTTGCGAGGCCCCGACAAGAGAGGCCTTGATGTGGGCGGCTGCGTTACCTTCCCTGTGTCTGTAGTTGTCATGGAGGGGGATGACCTTGTCCAGCTCCGCCAGGATATCTCTCGGAACGTCAGGGTCGGCATTTTCATTGATGGTCACGGCGGCTGTCGTATGTGGGACAAAGACAAAGCACAGGCCGCTTGTCACCTTGCTCTCCCGCACCGCCTTTCTTATGTCGTCCGTAATGTCCACCATCTGGAATCTGGCTGTTGTTCTGATCGAGAGATTTTTCATGGCCCTCCGCATGGCACAATCATCGGATTCATTCCTTTTCGGTATAATAGAAGCGATTCACTTTGATGTAATCAAAAGAGGGACTTTTTTCAAGAAAAAGTAAGTGAAAGTTACTTCCGGTCAGAGTCAAAAATTCGTATTCTTTTCAAGAGATTGACCGGGAGTGTCGCTTGAATATCCCCGCACGGCGCCGTATATGTCTGCGACCGGTCTTTGCTTGGAAGGATAATTAATTTTTATTGTAGTGATATCAATTAGTTGGAAGTAATATTGGCAAGTCTTTTAACAGATTATGGATCGTCAAACAAACGGCAACTTTTCACAAGGTGCGATTGCTCTGGCACGCAATCTGCTTATTTTCTTCGAGGCCTCTGTAATTTCTTCAAAAATTGGAGTTAGGGGCTTCAGGATTGGGAAGTCAAAAGCGTAAATAATATCTTGCGGTTTCTTACTTGGATGAGGGGGCACGGTGAATGGTTTTTCCCGAATGAAGGGGAAGAGGGTTACCTTGCTAAAAATCCTTGACAAATAAGATTAATTAGATAATGTTTTCAGATATTTTGAGCGGTTTCACATTTTGATGCTCCGATCGAAGCCGTGTTTTTATGCCGACGGTGCTGTTGATTTCGTTGATTGAATGGTTAGTGACCGAACTGGTATGATTATGAAATCGGATCGGGAAATCAATTCGACAGAGAAACTGCTGGACGTTATTCGGGGCAGAAAAGATTCCGGCGCCGAAAAAACGGATGCGGAGGTCAAGGTCAAGCGAAAGAGACCTTCCCTGAAGGCATTCCGTTTCAGACCCTTCGATTCCAAAGTGACCGTCGGTGTTGATGTCGGGTCCCAGAGTCTCCGGATGGTTAAAATCCAGGAGGTTTCTGAGAGTCAGTGGAAACTGCTTGATTACAAGTCCGTGCGGCTCCCGAAGGCATCGGTCGGGTCCTTTGAATTTACAGGCTTTATCAAGTCGGAACTCAACAAGTTCTGCGGTACCTCAAAACATCTCAAGATCTGGACCCTCATTCCCTCTTCCAAGGTTGATGTCCGGTTTATCAAGATACCGAAGGTTCCCCCAAAGCAGGTTGAAAACGCGGTCTATTGGACTGTCAAAAAGGAAGTGACCTTCGAGGACAGCGAAACCATCCTCGATTTTGACGTCCAGGGGGACATCACCGAGCAGGGTGTTCAGAAAACTTCCGTGCTGGTCCACACGACACCCAGGTCGGAAGTGCAGGCTGTCCAGAATCTCTTTTCCGATGCGGGTTACCATCTGGCCGGGATCACCATCGCCCCCTTCGCCATTCAAAATCTGTTCCGGACCGGGTGGCTCTCTGTTGTGGGGGATGTCACGGCGAGTCTCTATATCGGCAGAGACTGGTCCCGCATCGACATGTATTCGAAGGGCAACCTGGTTCTCACCCGCGGGATCAAAGCTGGGCTCAGCAGCATGGTCGAGGCGCTCGTTGAGAGTTTCAACGAAAAGAAGAAAAAGGCCCCGGCAGAGAAAGCATCCGTTACGGAGACCGACCGGGGTCTGACGGTAGAACAGGCACATAAGCTTCTGACGAGCCTCAATCCGGATGCCCCGCCCCTGGGCCGTGAGGACTTCGGGTATCAGCTCAAGGAAGAGGAAATCTTCTCCATGATCCTGCCGGCCATCGAGCGGCTCGTCAGGCAGGTCGAGAGAACCTTCGCCAACATCGGCGCGGAAAGGGTCGGCAAGATATACATCGCGGGTGTCATCGACGGTTATAAGCCCCTGGTAGACTACATTGGCGATCAACTGGGCATCGAAAGCGGGATCATGGATACCCTGTCTCTGGACAACTCCTCCGTCTACGACATCAATCCCCCGTCCTCTGTTTCCGAGAGGGTTTCTTTTGCGCCGGCGGTGGGGCTGGCCTTGTCGGACAATTCACGCACGCCCAACCTGACCTTCACCTACAAGGCCAAGGCGAAGACGATCCAGACGGGCCGGGTCAACCGCGTCATCATGCTGGGTACTTTACTTTTCATTCTTTTGGGAACAGGCGTCTTCTACTGGCAGGGCCATCTGGTAGACCAGAAAAAGGCAACGTATGAAAGCCTCAGGAAGGAAGTGGATCGCTACAATCCGAGAATCGACAAGAACTTCATCCTTCAAATCGCCACCAAGGTGAAAGAAGAGCAGAGGATCACCAGGAGCTACAGCGAGAGGTACATCGGCATGGCGGTCATCAGCGAACTTGCGGCCCTCACCCCCTCGCATATCCGGCTGCTCAAAATGAGAACAGACCTGGCGGCGGTCCCCGCTGCAAAAAATCCGGAGGGCGCCCCCAAAAAGGAGCCCGTCAAGGAAGGCAAAAAGGATATGGACCGGGCGAGACACCTGGAGATCGAGGGCATTGTCTTGGGCGAACGGGGCAAACTCGAAAGCCTCCTTTCCTCCTACGTGCTCAAATTGCAGAGTTCCCCTTTATTCAAGGAAACCAGGGTACAAAAAACCAGTGTCGAAGCGTACCAGATAAACCGTGGGCAAAACGAGGTTCTGCTTTTTAACCTGACAGTCAAAATGATATAGGTCGCCGGATGAAGCCCAAGGAAATACTCGAGACATTGAAAGGGAGCCTCTCCTACCTGCTGGTCGGGGTGGTCGCCATTCTGATCTTCTTTCTCATCGGCTTTTACAACTACCGATCCCTGAACGATCTGGACCGCGACATCAACAAAGTCAAGGCCGATATCGAGGAGCAGCGTGTCATGGCGCCGCTGTACAAGGAGCTCATAGAGAAGATCAAGATCAAGACGAAGAAGCATCTGCCATTCCCCGCCAGGGCCAAGTTGCCCAAGGAGCAACACGAGCAGATCACGGCCATATTCGGGGATCTGGCGAGAAAAGCCAACCTCGAGGTCGTTTCCATTACACCGGACATTAACTCGCTGGCAGGGGGGTCCGGGCTTCTGGTGGTTAATGCGGCTTTAAAGGGAGATTTTTTCAGTTTCCGGAATTATCTGATTTCGCTCGGAAATGTGCCTTACCTGGAGCATCTGGGAGAAATCCAGATACAGACCATGCCGGTCGGTAAAGAGTTCCGCCTCAAATTGTGGGTGGCCGTGGGGTGAGTTGTTGCGCGTGGAGTGTTTCGTCCTACAGGGATCGGGATCTCCACATCGTCTGATAAGGCTTGCTGGATGAAAAAACGGGAAAAAATCATTCTGGCCGTCATGGGCGCATGCATCCTTTTCGCCGCGTATTATTTTTTCCTCCAGGCACCGAGCGCTCCTACGGTGGCCGTGACAGGGGGCAAATCTGAAGATTCGGCGAAAATGATGACGGAGATCGCCAACAGCCTGAAGAAAGACGAAACGATTGAACCGGATTCCTATGTCATCGCGCGAGCGGAATCCAACTGGGAAATCGATCCTTTCTACAAGGGGGTCCTTGCCTCGGCAAAGGATAAGCCTGCCGGGGGGGGGAAAGGTCCGGACATCATCTATTCCGGTTATGTGGACCTTGGGGTGAAACGGGTGGCCGTCATTAACGGCAATCCTTATGAGATCGGTGACAAGCTGGAATTAACGGGTGCCTATTATCTGAAACAGATCGACTCGACCAGGGTCATCGTCGTGGACAGGGAACAGAGCAGAAATATCACCATTCCGTTGCAGCAGGAGACTTTCTAAGGAGAAGAACCTTGAACTTGACAAGATTGAAAAAAGGAGCCTGGTGTTGGGTCTTTATGGCTGGCCTGGGTCTCATTCTTTCGGGCTGCGCCCAGGACAACATGGCAAAGAAAGACCCTTTCTTTGAAAAATGGGGGACGCTCGCAGAGCAGTCCAAGGGGCATTCGCCAACGGCCAGAGAAAGGGTCATTGAGACGCCGCCGATGGGACCCGATGAGATCGCAGAAACGCAGGTCATGGCAACAAGGGAGAGGCCTCTGCCCACCAAGAGGGTCACCCTCAGGATGCACAACGTGGACATCAATGTCATCCTGCGGGCCATGTCGCAGGCCGCCGACCAGAACATCCTGATCAAGTCCGGCGTTAAAGGCCAGAGCAGCATTCACATCAACAACGAGCCCTGGGACGAGGCTTTCAAGGGTATTTTGAGGACCAACGGGCTGGTCTACACCTGGGAAGGGAACATCATCCGGGTGATGACGGTAGAAGACATGGAACTTGACATCAAATTGGCATCAACCGTGGACAGGAGACGGGCGCAGAAGCTCGTCACCATGATTGTGAATGTGGATTTTGCCGATGCCAACAAGCTGAAGGAGAGCGTGAAGGAACTTCTGACGAAAGACAGCGCCGGGAAACTCCGTGGCTCCGTCAATGTAGATGAGCACACCAACGCCCTCATTATACAGGCTACCCGGGATGACCTGGAGCGTATCAGGCCCATGCTCGAGAAGCTGGATAAGCCCATACCGCAGATCACGATCAAGGCCAACATTGTCGAAGCGTCGAAGGACACGGCCCGCGCCCTGGGCGTGCAGTGGGGCGGTATGTACGGCAACGCCATCCATGCAAATCAGTACTTTGTCACGCCCGGCGGTTCCGGGGGGACGGCCGGGACAAGCCCGATTACAGGTGCCTATACCCCGACCTTCGGTCAAACCGGTATCGGGGGGCAGGGGATGGGTGTGAACTTCCCCATCAGTCCGGATGTGCTCACACAGGTCGGCGGGGCCGCTTCTCTGGGGCTGATCTTTGGGACGATCGGCGGCAATATTCTCGAACTGCAGCTGCAGGCCCTCCAGCAGGACGGCAAGCTGAACATCCTTTCGAGCCCCTCCATCACCACACTCGACAGCCAGACGGCCTTTACCGAGAACGGTGAACGGGTGCCCTATGTGGCGACCAGTACGACGGGGGGCACGGTTACACAGGAAGTGAAATTCGAAGATGCCGTGCTTCGGCTCGAGGTCACGCCGCACGTGATCGACGGCAAGAACCTGAAAATGAAGATCAAGGTGAAGAAGGATGAGGTGGACACCACCCGGACCGTCCAGGGGAACCCCTACATTATCAAGAAGCAAACGGAAAGCACGCTCATTGTGCAGGACGGGGAGACGATCGTGATATCCGGTCTCACAAAGCAAAGGACCCTCACCAACAACACGGGGCTCCCCGAGCTTAAGGACATCCCGGGCCTCGGGTGGCTATTCGGACAAGACTCTCAGGCAAAGACATTCCAGGAAGTGCTTGTGTTCATCACGCCGCACATCCTCAAGGTCCAGTTCGCAGGCGAGGCCCAGGAGACGAAGAAACCGGCGGAACAACCCCCCCTGCCGGAGCAACCGGCGGAACAACCCACTTTGCCGGAAAAACCGGTCAATTCCGGTGAGGCCCCCGGAAAATAAAGGAATGAGTTACTACAAACTGTTAGAACTGAATAGCGAGCCTTTCTCCAACTCGCCCGAGCCCGATCTTTTCTATCAAGCCTCTCAGTACGTCCAGTGCCTGCAAAGGCTCGAGATTTCCATCCGGCTTCGCCGGGGACTCAACGTCGTCCTGGGTGACGTGGGAACGGGCAAGACCACCCTCTCGCGGATGCTCATTCGCAAGTTCCGCGGCGAGGGGAACATCGAGACGTATCTCTTTCTCGATCCCGACTTCAGCAGCGCCCTCGAGTTTCTCGTTGCCGTCGCCAGGATGTTCGGGGTGTACACGAGCGAGGCGGCATCGAGCGAGTGGCAGCTCAAGGAAAATATCAAGGATTATCTCTTCCGCCAGGGGATCCACAAGGACCGGGTCGTCGTCCTCATCATCGACGAAGGGCAGAAACTCCCGCCCTTTTGCATCGAACTGCTGAGGGAATTTCTCAATTATGAAACCAATACGTCCAAGCTCCTCCAGATCGTCCTCTTCGCCCAGAGGGAATTCAAAAAAATTCTCGATGAACATGCCAATTTCGCCGACCGCGTGAATTTCTACACTGTCATGAAACCGCTCAATTTCAATCAGACGCGCGCTATGATCCGGTTCCGTATCGACAAGGTCAGCGAGGCCGGGAAAAACCCGATCCTCTTCACCTCGCCCGCACTCTGGGCCATCTACAGGGCCACCGGCGGGTACCCGAGAAAGATCATGATGCTCGGTCACCAGATTCTCCTGAAGATGATCGTTCAGGACCAAAAGCGAGCCGACTGGTCGCTCGTGCGTTCCTGCATCCAGGCCGCTGCACCGGGAAGACCTGTTGTCAAAACATGGCGCCTTGCCCTCGTCCCCGCTTGTATCGCGTTTGCGGCGCTTGTCCTGGGATTGACCTTCGAGAAACCGTCCACCTGGCTGACCCAAAAGATGCAACAGTCCGGAATCGCGGCGCTGCAGAAAGAAGATGCAGCAAACCTGCAGGATTCGGTTATCTCACCGGCCCCTTCTTCTTCGATGCCAGCCGCTGATGGCAATCCGGCAGGACAGGTGATTCGGGCGGCTTCCCTTGAAAACTCGAATCAGGAATCCCGGGAAAACCAGGCAGGCCCATCGGCGAGGCTTTCTGTGAATATGCCTTCCGTTCCCATACCGCCTCCTTCGGTAGCACCCTTGCGGGACAAAGAAATGCCCGAATCGCTGGGTCAGCTGACCATGAAGAAGAGGAGTTCCTGCAGACAAATTCTCCAGCAGCTTTACGGTTCATCTGCGGACGTGTACGTTGAAAGTCTTTCGAAAGCCAATTTGAAAATCAAGGACATTAAAAAGGTGAAGGCTGGGGACGCGGTCCGTTTTCCGGCCCTCCCCGCGTCTTCCAGGCCTGATCAGCATGCCGCTTATTGGGTACAGCTCGCGGAAATGGAAACACTGGAAGATGCCTATGAATACATCCATCATTACACGGTCCATGTGGCCCGGACCAGGATTCTTCCTTTCTGGAGCCGCGAGGGGGGACTGCGGTTTTCCGTCCTTCTGGAAGAGGGCTTTAACCATGAAAAGTCGGCCCGGAAGGCGGTGAAGAATCTTCCGCAGAAAATCGCCACTTCAGCCAAGATCGTCAGTGAGTGGGGTGAAGGAACCGTATTCTTTGCCGATCTGGGGTGACAGAATGACAAGGAAGGTAGGAACAGTGAAAGTCAGAAAGAAGTTGGGGGAAATGCTCGTTGAGGCCAAGCTGTTGACGGACGAACAGCTCAGGCAGGCGCTGACGGATCACAAGAAAACCGGTCTCAAACTGGGTAAGTATCTCATTCAGCAGGGGACCCTGACCGAATATCAGATCATCGATGTTCTTGGTCAGCAGCTGAAGATCGAAAAGTACCATCCGGACAAGTATCCCGTGGATATCACCCTGGTTCAGATTGTTCCCTCGGACATCGCCCAGAGATACCAGGTTGCGCCGCTGAAGAAAAAGGGTCACCTCCTGACCGTCGCGATGATCGATCCCGTGGATATCAATGCCCAGGATGCCATTGAAATGCTCACCAACCATGAAGTGGAGCCCGTCGTCTGCACGGAACGTGAGCTGAACCAGCTCATCGGCCAGATCTACGGGATGCAATCGGGACTCGGCGGGGTGCTGGAGAGCATCGAGGAGCTCAAGATTGATTCGGGCACGGATGCCGATACCCTCGCGGGGCCCTCGACGGACGATCTGCAGGTAAGCTCTCTTCAGGGGATGGCCGAGGAGGCCCCGATCGTGCGCCTGGTCAATTCCATCATCTCCCAGGCCGTCCGGGAGGGGGCGAGCGACATCCATCTCAGCCCGCAACTGAAGAATGTTCAGGTGAGGTTCCGGATTGACGGGAGGCTCCACGAGGTCCCCGCACCGCCCAAACCCATGTTCCTGCCCATCATATCCAGGATCAAGATTCTGGCGAATATGGATATTGCCACATCGAGGGTCCCCCAGGACGGGCGATTCACGGTTAAAATGGAAAACAAGGAGATCAACGTCAGGGTCTCTTCGATCCCGACGATCTACGGGGAAAATCTGGTCCTGAGACTTCTCGATATGGGTGCCGGTGTGTACTCCCTGGATCGTCTGGGCATGGCCAAGGATGACAAGGACAAGATCGATTCCATCGCCAACAAACCCTACGGCATGATTCTCAGTACGGGGCCCACCGGTAGCGGCAAGAGCACAAGCCTCTACGCCATCATCAAGGAAATCAACAGGCCGGATATTCACATCATCACACTGGAGGATCCGGTGGAATACAGGGTCGAGCGGGTGAGGCAGGTGCAGCTAAACCGAAAGGCGGGGATGACCTTTGCCAGCGGGTTGAGGTCGATTCTCCGGCAGGACCCGGACGTCATTATGGTCGGCGAGATCAGAGACGGCGAGACGGCAGGCATTGCCGTGCAGGCGGCGCTGACGGGCCACAGGGTCTTGAGCACCGTTCATACCAACGATGCCGCCGGTGCGATTACCCGCCTTTTCGATATGGGTATCGAACCGTTCCTGGTTTCGTCGGTCTTGCTTGTCTCCTTCGCCCAGCGGCTCGTGAGGACCATCTGTACCTATTGTAAGGAACCCTACAAACCGAATGAAAGGGTCGTTGAAGCCTGGGGTCTCAACGGGGTGAAGGACGCCCAGTTCCAGCGAGGACGGGGATGTCCCGCCTGTATGGGAACGGGGTACAGGGGACGAACGGGAATTTTCGAGATTCTTCTGAATGATGAAATGGTTCAGGAGTTGATTCTCAAAGGGGCATCGGCTCAAGAGATTAACCGGGCGGCCAAGCAGGCGGGAACGCTTCGAACCCTGAAGGATGATGCCGTGATGAAAGTCCTCAGCGGCGTCACGACGCTGGAGGAAGCGGCCTCGGCGGTGATGGTCTAAAGATTTCTGTCCGGCTGGATGACTTGTAACGGATAAGAGGATTGTACATGCCCAAATTTTCATACGAAGCGATCACGGATAGCGGCGCGGCCCTGTCCGGCGTCATCGAGGCAGAAACGCTCGAGATGGCGAACACCCTGCTCGCCACTCGTGGCTACATCCCGTCAAGGGTCAGGAAGATTTCCGAGAAAGGGATCGGACGGAGCTTGGCATTCTCTCCCCTCCAGTCCAGATTGACCGCGGTCAAAGCGACGGAGCTCATTCTTTTCACCAAGCAGTTCCGGACCATGTTCAAGGCGGGTGTGCCGATCATGCGTATTTTCGAAGTCCTGGGTTATCAGGCTCAGAATCCCAAACTGAAGAGGATCATCACGGGGATCACCAGCGAAATCCAGGAGGGCGCCACCTTTTCGGATGCCCTGGCGAAACATCCGGACACCTTCACGCCCCTCTACCGGAGCATGATCAAGGCCGGCGAGACCAGCGGCAACATCCCCGAGGTTCTGGAACGGATGATCTATATCCTGGAGCATGAGCACAAGATCAGGTCGGATATCCGATCGGCCATGCAATACCCCATGATCGTGCTCATTGCGCTGGGGATCGCCTTTTTCGTGCTGCTCACCTTCGTTATCCCTCGATTCGTGACGATCTTTTCCAGGGCGGGGCTCGATCTTCCCTGGCCGACGAGGGTGTGCATGGTGCTATACACTGTGCTCAGCAACTACTGGTACATCTGCCTGGCCGTTGTCGTTGTGGGGATTGTGGGGCTGCGGATGTATTTCAAGACGCCGCAGGGTCGATACGTGAGAGATGCCTTCATTCTGAGGCTTCCGCTCGTCGGTCCTCTCTTCATTCGTGCGGCCATGTCACGGTTTGCAAGCATTTTTTCCATCCTTCAGTCGAGCGGTGTCCCCGTGATGACTTCTCTGCAGATCCTCTCCGGGACCATCGGCAACTCCGCCATCGCAAAGGAATTCGACCGGGTTCGCGACCGCGTGGAGGAAGGAAGAGGCATTTCGGGCCCTCTCAATGTGGCAAAATACTTTACCCCCATGGTGATCCAGATGGTCTCCATCGGCGAGGAGTCGGGCCAGCTCGATGAGATGCTCCGGGCTGTCTCGACTCACTATGATGATGAGGTGGCCTATTCCGTTCAGCGGTTATCCGAAGCCGTGGGCCCGATTCTGGTGGTCGGCCTCGCGGCGGTGGTGGGCTTTTTCGCCCTGGCCATATTCCTTCCGATGTGGGACCTCACACAGGTTGCGCGGAAAGGGTTCTGATATTCGTTCCAGCGGTCGGTCGCCTATTTCTCGAACAGAGGCTGGACCGGAAATCAATTGGGCAGGGATTCGTTGAGAACTTTATCGGATACTCGATGCCATGAAACGTCCCAAGATCAACGTCAGCCTTTATGTCCTCATTCCGGTGATCTTCAGCGGGATCGCCATCTTCGCGATCATCATCACTTACCGGATGATGGAGACCTATGCCCAGTATCCGGTGGAATCCATATCCTACCTCCAGTGGTGGGCTCTGGGCATCGCTGTCTTCACCTTCCTGTGCGCGCTGCTCATCACGTGGCTCATCCTGCGGCCGATTAAACAGTTCATCAAAAGGACGGAAAACCTTCCCGTTTTCCCGAAATCCCAGATCGAAAACGTGAAGAGCTCAAAGGGCGACGACCTTTCAGAATTCAACACGGTCTTTGAACAGGTCACCAACATCTTGAGCAAGGTCGAAGCCAAAGAGCTTTTCCCCGAAATCGTCGGACAGAGCAAGGCCGTCCGGGGTATCTTCAGCCAGGTTTTGAAGATCGCGCCGACGGATGCAACGGTGCTCATCACGGGAGAGAGCGGAACCGGTAAAGAACTCATCGCCCAGAGCATTTATCATCACAGCATGCGCAAGGATAGACCCTTCGTGAAACTCAACTGTGTGGCCATTCCCGAGGGGTTGCTGGAAAGCGAATTGTTCGGTCACGAAAAAGGGTCTTTTACGGGGGCTACGGCACAGAAAAAAGGCAAGTTCGAGCTTGCCAACAGCGGGACCATCCTCCTCGATGAAATCGGTGATATGCCGCTGGCCACGCAGGCCAAGCTCCTTCGCGTCCTTCAGGAAAAGGAATTTGAAAGGGTCGGGGGGACCCGTTCCATCAGGGTCGATGTACGCTTCATGGCCTCCAGCAACAAGCACCTCCCCAGGCTCGTTCAGGACGGATCATTCAGGGAGGATCTCTTCTACAGGTTGAACGTCCTTTCTCTATACCTGCCTCCCCTGAGGGAAAGGCGTGAAGACATTCCCCTTCTTGCGGAATATTTCCTCTCCAGGGCTTCGAAGCCGGTGAAGATTTCATCTGCGGCACTGCAATCCCTGATCGGTTACAGCTGGCCGGGTAACATCAGGGAACTTCAGAACACGATTGAGCGGGCGGCCGTGATGGCTGAAAACGGCATCATACAGATCCACCATATCCCCCCTCAGATTACGGGTGGCGTCCTCGGTCAGTCCGTGAATGAACTGCCCGAGACGGCCTCCATCGATGAGAGGCTGCAGGATATTGAGAAGAAAATAATCGTTGATGCGCTGATCCGGGCCGATGGAATCCAGGTCAAGGCAGCCCAGATTCTGGGGATTAAGGAGCGAAGTCTCTGGCACAGGATAAAGAAATACGACATCGATGTCACGGCAATAAAGAAATCTACATAAATTGTAGGGCTTACTGCAATAATTGTAAGTATTTTATATTTTTCGGGTTTCAGGTCACAGGCGGCTTGACAAAAATTGATTATTAATTGTTTGAATTCACTCGTCATTCTAATTTAGTTCTGGCTTTTGCCCGATACGTGGCATGGATAATGCTTTTTCGATGGCGTAAAGGCATCCCACGGTGAGCGAAATTTTAGGATGCGGTAAAAAGCTCTTTGAGGTCATTGGTATCGCAGGCATCTTTAGGGTCAGAGGTTTACTAAAGTTTTCCGGCGTCAAAGACGATATGCGGTGCGGCGGAGATCAAGGGTGCTGTCGAGGGTCAGGGTAAATCGAATGGAGCTGAAAAGGAATACCGTTACCCGGGACCGGGGGTTTCAGTAGCACTTACGAATATAAGAAAAAATTTCATAATAAATAAGACATAAACGAGATATCAAGGAGGTTTCAGATGCTCAGCAAAATGAAAAACCAAAAAGGTTTCACGCTGATCGAGATCATCGCCGTCCTGGTGATTCTCGGGATCCTGGCTGCTGTCGCGATTCCCAAATATTTCAGTCTCCAGGAGGATGCCAAGAAGAGGGCGGGCCAGGCGGCACTTGCTGAAGCCAAGGCCAGGGTCACCCAGTATGCTGCTCAAAAACTCCTGAGAGACAGCACTTGGCCGACCGGTACAGATATCATAGCTTCGGTTCCCACAGATGCTGGCGACTTTACCCTGAGCTACTCATATACTTCCCCGACTTTCTACATGACTTCCACGGGGAAGGCCGGCACGACCGTTTCCGCCGCTACTGCCTTAGGCACAATGCACCGTCCGGGTCTGCTGTAATTGACCTAGTTCCGGATTTGATGGAAAAGGGTGAGGGCTGTCGAGAAGACAATCCTCACCCTTTTTTATGGGGTGGCTTTTAAGAGGGGTGAGATTTGAACAGGACGGGCCGTTAAAAAATGACGTCATCGGTTCTTTTTAACCATCCGCGGCTGCGGGCCGGTCGATTGCGTTACCCGGCAAGCCGTGTTTTCTCGAGAATATAACGGATGCGCTCTGGATCAGGAACGTGGGCAAACATATTTTTTCTTTCATGGATCCTCTGCACGATCTGCAGCACCTGGTCCTTCCGGACCCGCTGAAGGAGTTGCTTGAGCGTATCCTCGAGGGCCGCCCTGTTTCCCGCTGACTCATACAGGTCCATCAGGGCGAGGTAGGCGTAATACCGATCAGGTGCCCTCTGCAAGTACTTTTCCCAGGAGGTGATGGATTCAGCCGTCATCCCTTTCCGGTGAAGCGCTTCGGCCATGATGCCGTTGGGCTCTCCGTAATCCGGTTTCAGCTCCAGTGCCTTTTGACTCGACGCGATGGCCTCATCGAGCCTCCCCTGCTTCAGAAGAACAAGCGCGTAGTTGTTCCGGTAGTCCGGAAGCCCGGGTTTGATTTTAATGGCCTGCAGCATGAGGCCCTCGGCCTCGACCAGATTCCCTCTCTTGAGGTTGATCATGGCCATGCCGTTGAAATATTCATGCGTGTAGCTGTACTCGAGCGACTTTTCATAGTGTGACTCGGCCTTCCTGTCGTCCCCCATGACATCCATGAAGAAGTTTCCAATGTAGCAGAGGTAGATGGCCGGTTCCGTCCGATTCACCCACCTTTTCAGTCTCATGGCCTCCTGAAATTCCAGAAGGGCCTGCTGATGACCGCCTTCATTCAGAAGTGTTTTGCCCAAAAGGGCATGAACCCGGCTGGAATTCGGCGCCTTTTCAACGTTGTCGAGCCAGAGCGTCTTCTCATCGGAGAGGATGTCGTTCCGCATGTATGTTGTGTGCCCCTGATCCACGATGACAAGGACGAGGGCCGCCAAGATAAAGGCCTGATACATCCTGTTGTATGAAAAGCGCCGTATCACCGCCACGACGAAAACGGCCACTGGCAGGAAGAGCATCATGGACGGGATGTAGTTTCGATGTTCATAAACCATCTCCAGCGGGAGAAAGGAGCCTTCCACGACATGGTTGATAAAAAAGAAGAGCACGCAAAACGATAGAAGGGGCCATCGGCGAGCGGACAGCAGCGCCAGAGCGACAATCAAAAAGAGTGCCACGATGGCCGGAAGGGTCGTCCAGGGTTCGAGGAGAGATCTTGAGATGTCTATGTCGTAAAGAAGTGTCAGGCGTGAGGGTATGGGATAAAACAAAAGGGAAAGGTAGAAAAAAACCACCCTTGGCTGCGTCATCAATCTCTCCCCCATTGTGAAGGGTCGAGTGTCGTAACCCTGGATGAGAGTGGAAAAATCCCTGTAGAGAAGGCCGATGGCGATGACCGAAAACAAAACGGGTGCCAGGATGATGATGTTCTTCCGGATGTTCCGTGAGGTCAGACCCTGAATGAAAAACAGATCATAGAGCCAGAGGATCACGGGGAGCATGACGGCATTTTCCTTGCTCCCCAAAGCGAGAAGAAAAGCCACCACGCAGAACGTGAAATAGGTAACGGCCTTTGCCCTGCTCGGGGATGTACGCCCCCTGACATAAAAGAACATGGCCATGATGAAGAAAAGCCCCGCCATGCTCGACATTCGCTGGACGATATACGTAACCGATGTCGCGTGGACGGGATTCACCGCCCAGAGGAGCGCCGCGATGAAGGAAATGACTAAAGCCTTTTCACTATAGTGATCTCGAAGTGACGGGAGTCTCAGCGTTTCATTCAGGAATAGAAACAGGAACAGGGCGGCAAGCAGATGAATGGTGAAGTTGACGACATGGTATCCGAAAACCTCCAGTCCCCCGAAGTAGTAATTCAATCCAAAGGTAAAATAAGCAAAGGATCTGCCGACCCTGCCTTTGATGAAAAACGTCTTCTGAAGTTCCTCCGACGTCAGGCTCTTGACATGGACGCCGGGGTTATTACCCACATTGTCGAAGTCGTCGAAATGCCACACCCCGTGGAAGCTGTTGCTGTAAATGGTCAACAGAACAATCGCAAGGGATGCAAATATGATCAGGTGCTGTCGGTATGGACTGACTTTTAAATTCATTTTTGTACCGCAAAACCCTTCATTTGGAACCGTTCCCGGAATAACGATCAAATTTTGGTTTGCCCGATAGCATCCCGGCCTGCCGACAACTCGCGCGACAGGACATAACTGAACGCCGCTCCCAACGTGAATGCCACGAGAAGACCCGTGAGCCTCAACAAAAGCGAAACGATGACGCCATAGGCTGCGCCCATCCCGAGCAGTCCGGAGGAAACGGCAACGATCGCTTCCTGGATACCGAAGTTTCCCGGCGTCACATTGATGAGGATGGAATAGGAGGCCAGCAAACCCACAAGCAATGCTGAATCAAAAGGGACGGCCAGCCCGCAAGACCGATAGGCCACCTGGTACATCGCTCCACCCAGAAGAATGTTCATCATCGTGCAGAGGGACAACCGCATGATCAGGGTGCGGTCCCCCTTGATATAATTCCACCCCCTTATGGCGTCGTTGATATTCTGAGCCAGTCGATTCGTCCACGTCAATTCCCGGGGCGGAGCCAGCACGAGAGCGGCAAGAATAAACGCCGTGATCAAAAATACGCCGGTGAGTTCCCAGAAGAAGGCGAAATGCCTGTGAAAGACGGTCAGCACAACGAGCCCCGTGACACTGACCATTATAAAACTGATCAGGTAGTTGGCGGCCAAAGACATGATGAACTGAGCGTAAGAAAACCCGTGACGATGCTTGAGATAGGCGGCACGGGCGATGAGTCCGCCCGAGAAGGGTGTGATCATATTACCGAGGGTGGTCATGAATGAAAGCCCGAGCCACTCTTTGATTTTCAAGTGTACGTTTAATTTCGTAGAGAGGATGCGAAGGGCAATCCCGTTGACAACCAGGACGGCGCTTTGAATAAAAATCAGCAGGAAAATGAATCGTACGGAGATGCCCTGAAGGGTCGCGAGCGTGTCCCTTTCTCGATAAAGGAACACGGAAATGACCACCAGGACAATCGCTATGCTGAAAACGGGCCAGGCGATTCGTTTCATTCCGCAATCCCTTTTTTCCTGATCTTTACGGTTAAAAAAACCGCGTGCCTCGGATCGAGTTTCGCGATGCCGGACGGCAAGGGAAAGTATCCTGAACCTTCTATCTGAACCACTTTGAAACCGTGAACTTCAAAGACGTCCCTGAGCCCGCGATAGCTGAAAACGCGGCAGTGTTGCCAGCTTTTCGGGTTCGTCGACGATTCTCCATGATGAATAGCCAGTGGATTGCCGATCTGAAAACGCCTGTCGGTTATGTTGGACAGGGAAAAGGGTTGCCATCCCAGGAGGAGGGCAAAAATGTTGTGCCAGCTGCCAAGATTCTCCGTGCAGATGACGGCATACCCTCCGGGTTTCAGGACCCTTTGTATCTCTTCGATAAAATGATCCGTGTCCGTGACATGCTCGATGACCTGATTTGCATGGACCACATCAAAGGTTTCGTCGGGAAATGGAAAAAGATCGTTGAGATCCGCATGCCTTGCGTCAATTCCCTTCTGAAGGGCCAGGGCCCGTCTTTCTTCCACCAGCTCTATGCCGAATAGCCGCGCGTTAACCAACCGGGTCCCGAGCTGTATGGTCCATTCGCCATCGTCACAGCCGCAGTCCAGCAGGAGCGCTTGCCCCAAGGCGGGCTCGAGGCAGTCGAGGATGCACTTTCTGTAATCCTCAACGGCTGTCTGCCGCATTTTATGCATCGCTCTTCTTACGGTTTCTCTCATGACGAACCCTTGATAGGAGTTTGAATCCCTTCACGCACGACGTGAAGGCCCCTTTCTGCTGAAATTGATCGGCGTGACCGCGATGCCCAAACGTGAAACAAAGAACTTCCCTGCAAGCGATATGTCCTTTATCTTCCCTTCGATCATCCGCAACAGGGGGATGCAGGTTTCATAACGGATGACCTCTTTGATTTTCAAGCCCTGACGTTCGACGATGCGCCGGTATTCCTCTTCGGTCCGAACGCCGATGTGACCTACCGTCTGCCTGAGTAGGATGTTTCTGTGCTTCAGCCGTTCGATCCAGTGGGTCCGGCTGGGCGTGAATAAGACGAAGACACCGTAGGCCCTGAGCAGTCGGTCCACCTCTGAAAGAGCGCCCGCAAGCTGTTCGTCTGAGAGGTGCTCCATTACGTCAATGGCGATGATCTTGTCGAAGCTATGATCGCGAAACAGGTTGAGCGAGCAAATGTCCGCGACGGCATATTGCATGTTGTCCCTCATGCCGAGTGAGCGGGCTTTCTCGATGGCCGCTTCAGAGAAATCCACCCCGACTATCTTTCGAACGCCGTCGGCGAGCCACCTCGTGTAATGACCGCTGCCGCATCCGAGCTCCAGGAAATCATCCGCCGGCCCCGGCAGGCAAAGCCTTTCGATCGTCTGCAGGCGTTGACGCTCTCGATAAGCGTTGTTACCGATGAGGTTGAACCTGTTCAGTTTCTCGTAGTATGTGCTGTCATACGGTTGTTTCATAATCTGGATCTCTTCCCTCTGATCCATTCCGTCACCTGCCATTTCAGAATCCCGAACCCGAAAGAAAGAACAACGGCCGGCAAACAGAGGCTCACAACGAAGGGATCGGTCCAGGTCCGGCTCAGGTACAGGATTGCCGCAAGGAAAACCAGCAAAAGCCCTCCCGGTAGCGCGACACTCACCGCCGGGAAAAGTAAAGATACCGTGATCATGAGTCCGATGAACAGCCAGATCAGGCCGTAGAGGTTTCGATACCGGTCTCCTTTCCTCAGGTAGTAATCGGCGAAAAGGGGGCCGCGTTGGAACAGATGGGATAAAACGGCGCTGCCTTCCCTGCGCTGGCTGTAGGACGCCCTTACAACCGTCGTACGGAGGATCGGCTTTTGATTGACGATCTCGCGGAGTATCCGCGTATCATCGCTCATCGTTTTATCCGCCGACTCCGGCTGGCATTGAAGCCACAGGTCGCGGCTGCAGACGAAGCATCCAGTACCCTTGGGGATGGTGTCAAAGTTCTCGTCACGGATAAAGACCTCAACAGGCGATCCGTCGAGGGGATAGTAAGGATGGTAAAGACGGCACCGGAGTAGATAAAAAAAGCGCGGAAACCCCCACCGCGCGATCCCTTCCTCTTCGATCCCGGGCATCAGGGGTTGGTAGTTTCTGATATCGGCCTTTTTGAGATACTCGCGTTCCGGGACCACCCGGACGTCATTGAATACAAGCGTGTCCTGCGCTGCCGCTTCCGCGCCGGCATTACGGGCGGCAATCCGCCCCTGATTCGACGGGAGGTGGACGAGCCGCACGGGGAACCGTGCGGCAATCTCCGGTGACCCGTCCGTGGAGCCGTCGTTGACAACAAGGATCTCGTATAGATCACGCGGATAGTCCTGGTTGACGAGGGCCGTGAGGCAGGCCTCCAGGTGCTCCGCACCGTTATAAACAGGAATGATGATCGAATAATGGGTCCGTTTCTCGGGCATGATCTCACGCAAAGAACATCAGATGATCCACGATGGTTCGCGAAGGACGGACATAATCCAGATTGTTCTTGTCGCGTTTCAAGCGGGGAAACGTTTCGAAGAAGCGGTCAATCTTTCCCCCGTCGAATTCCGCCAGCACAGCATTTGCCCCGATTCCTTCCACCCGTTCCGTCTTCATCCGCATAATCAGGCAGGGGATATTGAGAAAGTAACTTTCCTCCTGGATGCTCCCGCCGTCTGTCACGATAAAATCTGCTCCCGACAACAGTTGGATAAAGGAGATGTAGGGCTGCAGAGGGAGGAGTTCGACGGACGACAGCCGTTCGATCCTGTTCTGAAGGCCGAAGCGCTGAAGCTGATTCTTCGTCGGCTCATGGGCGACGAAAAGGACCCTGCGATCACGTGCAATGCGCTCCAGGAGTTCGACAACGAAGGCCATTCGGCTCCTGGACATGATCGTTTCAAAGCGGTGAATCGTGGCCACCACATAGGGTCTCCGAGGGCTGCCTACATCTTCTTTTTTTTGTTGAACGTATCTGAGGGTGTCGATGATGGTATTACCCCCGGCATCAATAGACTTTTCCCCGAAGTTCATCTCCTGCAGATTCCGGTAGGCCCATTCGGAGGGGGCGAAGAGGAGGTCGCTGTATTGCATGGTGATCCGCCGGATGATCTCTTCCGGGAAGGGATCCAGGATGTGATAGCTCCGGAGCCCGGCCTCCACATGGGCGACCTTGAGTGCGCAGCGTTTGGCATAGAGAAGGGAAAAGAAGGTGGTGAGGGTGTCGCCGTGGATGAGGCAGATACCTTTTTCTTCCCTGAAGATCTTCTTCCAGATTTCATCGGCGCGCAGTCCCGCCTTCCAGAGATTTGTGATGGTCCACATCACCGCCTCTGTGAGCCGGCTGATGTTTGTCCGGTCTTTCCGCAGGAAGACATCGGGGGGGCGCAGTCCGAATTGTCCGGGTAGGTCTTTCGTGATACCCGCGTGCTGACCCGTGTCGATGAAGTTGAAGCGAATGCCACGGCGATCCAGTTCCTGCATGATGGGGGCCATCTTGATGAACTGGGCCTTCGTGCCGATCATGATGTGGATCATAAGGAGCGTTTCCCCGTTCGAAAGCCCTTTTCTCAGTCCTCCGGGGGCACGGAGCCCCGACCCTCGCTGCGGTCGAACCGGAGCTGGGCCACCTGTTCGGAGACGAGGCCGACCATGAAGACCACGACAGCCATTGTCATCAGCATGGCGGAGGTAGGACCGTAGCGTCCGCCATAGACGAAGATTTTCACCAGACCCCAGACGAATCCCGTGAGGAACATGGCGACACTGACGGGGATGAAAATCCTCAAGGGTGAAAAGAGGGTGGCGATCTTTACGATGATCAGAAAAAACCTCGCACCATCCCGGAGGAGCTTGATCTTGCTCCTTCCTTTTCGCCTTGTTGTCCGGATGGGGACATAGGTGAGACTGTGGCCTGCGCGGACGATGGCAAGCGTGATCGTCGTGGGGTAGGAAAAGGTGTTCGGAAGCAGGTACAGGAAGCAACGTGCGATGTCGGCCTTGATTGCCCGGAAACCGGATGTCAGGTCTTCGATTTTCAATTTGCAGATGTAGCTGGCGAAAAGGTTGTAAATCTTGTTAGCCGCATCCCGGTGAAGGCTCGTTTCCGAATCGTTGGAGCGTGCACCGACGGCCATGTCGTAAGTCCCCAGCTTTTCGAGGAGCCGCGGGATGTCCTCGGGGTTGTGCTGCCCGTCGGCGTCGAGGATCACGAGGTCCCTTCCCCTGGCATTTCGAATGCCCGTTTTGACGGCGGCGCCGTTTCCGATATTGTAGGGATGCGAGATGACGGAGGCCCCTGCCGCCCTGGCTGCCTCGGCGGTCCCGTCCGCAGACCCGTCGTCCACAACGATGATTTCATAAAGGAGGCCGAGGGTCTTCATGACCTCGTGGATCCCGGCAGCAACCGAGGCGATCCCCTCTTTTTCATTGTAAGCGGGTATGATGACGCTGATTTCAGGTTTCATCGTTTTCTTAAGGCCCATTCCGTCGAATCGGAGCTCCATTTTTCCGGGCGGTTCCCCCGCCCGCCGGTTTTCGGGTCCCGGCGCAGTCACCGGCTGAAATAACGCCAAGGCGCACTAATATGGCGTATTTTCTTGTAATATTCAACTAATATGCCAGAGCCGGGGGGTCATGTATAATGATGCCGTTTAAAAATCAAGTGAAAAAGCCCGCAGGAACAAGGGGTTCCGCATGGGTGGGGTGTACGGGGTAACGGGGATCCCCGGTAGCTAGGGCAAGAGGATCTGGTATCATATTTGCTCGCTTTTCTATTAAGAAAAGTTGTAGCTTTTTCGATATATTATATAATATCAGCGATGTGATGCACGCCCCCTGGTCGGAGCCTTGAATAAGGTTTATCATCTCTCCCTGTCCTGGTCGAATTAGAAGGCCTTATTCGCCATCTTTTGTGACTTTTTTATCCTTAGAGTTGTATATGAGTCAGGACAAGGATCAAGACATCATCGAGCGCGTTCTCGGAGGGGAACGGGATGCTTATGGCACATTGGTAGATCGATACAAGGGGCCGATATTCAACCTGGCCTACCGGATGACGGGAAGCAGCCAGGATGCCGATGACCTGACCCAGGACACATTTATCCGGGCATACGCCGCCCTCAGGAGTTTCAAAAAGGGGAGCAAGTTCTTCACGTGGCTGTACACGATATCGCTGAACCTGGTCAGAAACCACCTGAAGAAAGGGATTCCCCTTCAGACTCTGGATAGCTACTGTCAGGTCCCGTCCCGGGAGGAGGCTTACAACCCCGAAGGATGCGCGATCCGTCAGGATGATGTGAGGGCCCTGAACGCGTCGCTTTACAGGCTTCCGGAGATTTTGAGAGAGGCCGTCGTTCTGAGGTTTTATCAGGGGCTTTCATTCGAGGATATTGCGGAGGCATCCGGGGGGTCCCTGAGCAGCGCCAAGATGAACGTTTACCGGGGGCTCGAGCAATTGCGGGTCCTCATGCGGGAAGAGCGGCCGGATCAAAAGACAGGATGATGAAATGACGGAAAAAGATATTGAAAAATTGATCGAAAAGTCCCTGCTCGGGGAGCTGACCTTGGAAGAGGAAGAGAGCCTCTCACGAACGCTTGTCGATAAACCGGATCTTCTCAAGAAATGGGAGGATCTCAAATCCATTGCCTGCCTGGCCGCCGAGGCGAAGGCCGTCGAGCCGCCGGCCGATCTCACAGCGCGGGTCCTCTCCCGTCTTTCCGAAGCACCCCGGAGCCGCCTGGCTGCGGTGCGGGAATTCCTCTTCAGACCCCGGACGGCGAATATCGATCTGGTAAAGGCCTTCTCCGGCAACGTAAGCCGCCCCGAATGTTCCTTCTACTACCTCATGGGCGGGCTCTATTACCTCGTCATCAGCCTGATCCTGATGATCGGGCTCAACAAACTCGACCCGCGCTGGGCCGCCGTGACCTGGATCAAGCTCCAGCCCTGCATCTCTCTCATAACGGCCCTCTGGCTCGGCGCCATGGGGGTGGCCCTCCTGAGAAACGGCCAGACCGCCATACGGGTCGCTTATTCGGGATCGCTGGCCCTCATCGGGTTTTTCGTCTTGAATGGAATCGTGATCCATTTAACGGCCGAATTCCCCATCGCCCTTGTGTTCCTTTTTGCTCTCGTCGGCACGGGGATTATCGGCGGGTTATTTCTCCTCAGAATCGTTTACAACTACAGGAAGTGCTATGCAGCGACTTAGGATCAGAAAAAGGATATGCGGAATCAGAAGCTCAGGCGGCTTCACCCTGATAGAGGTGATCATGGTCCTTTTCATCATCGGCGTCATCACGGCCGTTGCGACCTCCGTCATTTTTTACCGGCAGGACACCGTCGATCTGAAGCCGCAGGTGGAGATCTTCAAAGGGCATCTCCGATATGCACAGGCCGCGGCGATGAACAGCAGCAACAATACCTGGGGGATACACATCATCGATGGAAGCACCTACTGCCTGTTCAGGAACGGCAACACGAATGATCGGTTTATCCTGCCGGGCGAGAAATTCGATACCTATACTCTCCCCGCAGGAATGACCATTGATCCTGCAGGGGGGATCATCGCTTTTGATCAATGGGGTGCTCCTTCTGAGAATCAGTCGGGGACGCCGGATGCGGAAACGGACATTGTTCTGAACATGTCGAAGGGGGCGGATAGTAAGGTCATTACGATCACAAGAAAAACGGGGTTCATACGATGAAGACGTTATTTTTCAAAATAAATAACAGGAAGGGATTCACCCTCATCGAAGTCATCGTGACACTCATCGTGGCAGCCGTTATGGGTGCCCTGCTCGTGCAGTTTCTCGGCACGAGTTTTCTCCGGAGCGCCGACCCCGTGATCAGGGTAAAGGAAATCTCCTCCCTCCGCCAGGTCATGGACAATATGACATCGAACTACAAGTACCTGGCGGCGACGGATGCGAATTTTTTATCAACCTTCAGAACAAGGGTCCAGACGCCCAATTACTACGGGAGCGGGTACACGGTCCCGGCGGCGCAATACGTCTATTTCGACGGGTCCAACAATGAAGTCGTTGACGGCGGAACCGGAGGCTTCAGGGTGCTCAAGGTAACCATTGCGAGGAACGACCAGAGACTGACAGCCCTTTTCACCAAATAAGCGGGCGAAATTGAGGAGTGATCCATGAAAAAACAAAGCGGCTTCACACTGCTTGAGATCATGCTTTCCCTTATGATTGTGGGGGTCATGGCCTCCGTGGCAGGTTCGGCTATCGTTGCCGGGGTCAACGGCTACCTGGCCGCGAAGGAAAATCAGGGACTCGCCCAAAAATCCCAGCTCGCCATGCTTCGACTGGGTCGCGAATTAACGGAGTTCTTCAATATCCCGAGTCCGGTGGGAAGCAACGCCACGTCATACTCCATCGTCATCGAGGGTCACCCCGACGCTTCCGGCGTCAATACGAAGATCATTGCCATCGGTTTGGACGGCAATGAGATCAAGGTCAGGGAAGGTGACTCCAACTTCGCATCGGGGGACGTACTGATCGATGGCGTCAACAGCTTTACCCTGACCTATTACAGGGGAGGAGCGGCCTGGGTGCCCGGCACGGACAGTCTCCAGCTTTTGTCGGCGATCCGGGTAGAGCTTGTCCTGAACCGTCCCGACGGTACAACGCAGTCTTTTTCCACGCAGGTCCATCCGCGCAACATCAACAGCCTCGGTGGACAATCCTCACCTGTAGAACCTCCCGGTCAGGCGAACTACGCGTCGTGCTTCGTCGCCACGGCCGCTTACGGCCGGGCTGATCATCCCATGGTTCTATACTTAAGGGAATTCAGGGATCGTTACCTCCTGACCTGGTGCGGCGGAAAGGCCCTCGTTCAAACCTATTACAGCGTAGGTCCCGCCCTGGCCTCCCTCATTGAAGGAAGGCCCTGGGCCTGCGGGCTTGCGCAGTTTTTCCTTCTTCCCTTTGTGGTCTTTGCTGTCTTCGCGCTTTACTTCCCGCCGGGAATACCGATCGCCCTGTTTGTTTTGTGGGTTTTGTACAGGAAATGTCGTCATCATGCGTTTTGCATTAAAGGAGTTCCAACCATGCTGAGAAATCAGAAGGGCACCGTCCTCGTGGCTGTTATCATAACGATGGTCGTCTTCGCTTTCCTCGGAGCGATGATGCTCTCTTTTTTCACCACTTCGACCATGACACAAGTCATCGGAAATCAGGCCGTCAGGGCCTATTACCTGGCCGAGTCGGGATACAGATATGCGGCAAGCGCTTACATGAATGCCTCCGACGAAGATGCGCGGGAGGCGGCCCTGGAGAACCTGAATAGCAGGACCTACACTCTGGCTTCAGAGGGCCAATTCAGGCTGGACGTCTATCCTTACTGGTACGAGACAACAGCGGACTCCACCGACACCACAGTCCAGGCCAAGGTTTTCGGAACTCTTCCATTTAACGACCCCAACCAGTACGCCAATGCCGATATCCGGATCAGAATACCCCCAGCTTCGCTTGGTCAACCACCTACCTTTAGATGGGATCGAATAGTAAACATACAGACGCTGAACTCGCCCAACATTACATTCATCAGAGCCGGTACGACGACGGTCCCCGCCGGCTCAACGATCTATCCCGTTGCCATCAGTACCAGTCTCGGTACCCCGATTAGCCAAGGCGGATCCATCACACTGGACGGCGGCAGAAGTGGTTTTAACTTGTTCCCGGTTCGAAACGGGATGTTCACGGTGAAAGACTCTTCAACTAACCGGGAGCGAGCCCTGGCCTACTCTATGCTCGTGGGCAATACACTGACGGGCATCAGTGACCCCAATGCGGCGACGATGGCACCTCTGACCATCTCGGCTAGCAATCCGGAGATTGTTCTAGGCAAAGGGCTCAGGCTTCGATCGACCGGCATCCTTATGGCGGGTGTTGCCCTGGAGACAAGGCGCGAGATCAATTACATATTGCCCATAGGTTATCTGGCGAGGACAACCCAAGATCCTACCGAATACCAGGCAAACTGGAACAACCTTAACACCGACTGGTTCACGGGTGTGCACACAAGCCACATCGGCACACAGGAGATGGCCGCCAACGTGGATGGGGGAGGCCCGGCACTTCATTTCACAGCGGCTTACACGGACCCGAGCGGGCTCAATGTCGATTCGGGAGGGTGCGGAAGCGGTGTTCCCGCCCCGTCCATAGCGGAAAACACCATCGGATTTAACTGGTCGGGCGCCGGCGTGCGGCTGGACCAGGAATGGGCAAGGGCCGGCCATTTCCTCAGTTACGATGTGCAGACGAAGATGTACATCGGACTGGATAACTACGACACGTACGCGAACGGCCTTCTCTTCAGGATGGACAGGCAGGCAAACTGCTACGGCCTCAGCTATCACCACAGGGACACCCTCAGCGGCATTGCGGGGTGTGATACGCAACCCGATAACATAAACTGCTCTGCCTACCGATACACCCCCGGCCTCTCGCTCTGGAGGAAGACCTACCCTGATCAAGAAGATTTCGGCCCCGACAAGGTGGTGGATGTCCACGGCTCATACACGGATGCGCCAAAGTACTGCACCGTTGTCAGCGGTTCTTATCCCTTGAATCCCGATGATCTGTCCATTCCGTCGAGGGCCATTATCAGCACTCTCTGGCTTACAAACGGCGCTCGCGTTCAGTTCCAGACCACGGGAACGCTGCCCGCACCTCTCCAAACGGGGCAAAATTATTTTGTCCGCAAGGTTTCGGTAAGCGGAGTCTATTACTACTACCTCTTCGACACGGTGTCCCATGCCCAAAAGACTTATATCGATGGGATCAGCTGCTGGACGGGCCTCATACAGATATCTGACGCGGGTTCAGGTACCCACACCATCCTCGCCCAGAAACCCATCTGGACGCAGCTGGCATCCAAGGAGACGAGGGAGGGGTGGGTGAGCGGCAGCTATCAGCGGGATTACCTGCACCTTTCCCCGAAAACAAGCTCTATCGATGACAGGATGAGAAAATGGATCACCGTTCTGGTCAGAGTCAAGGAAGCGCCGTCCATCACCTTTACAAATGGTGGAGGTGCAGGCTCATATCGGATCAAGGTCGGCGACATCGTCTACCAGGGAACGTGGGCTTCACCCACGGCGATCGCCAAGGTAAGCCGTGAGCCCGTATTTACCTACGCAGGGTCGAACAAGATATGGAACGGCACGGCACAGGGGGCTCTCATACTGGATGTGATCCCGGGTAGGTCGTACACGTTCTCCGCAGGAAATCTGTATGTAGAAAGTGCTGGAGACAGTACGCCAATAGCTACCGTATCGGCGTTCAGGCCCAAGGATAACTGGGTACAGGTCTTCGTGGCAGACCCCGACGATCAGACGCAGAGCCCGTTTCTGAAATCACCCAACACGACGCCCTGGGACCCCAACGGCGTCAACTGGGAATGCAACCGCAAACCCGTCACGCGTGGTTCGATATACTGGCCTCCCGATGATGTGTTGAGCGGTGGCAATACGACGATCAACGCAAGTAACGACTATTTTACCCTTGTCAGAATGTACATAAGCGACTCGTCTACCGTTACTGGATTCTATGCCGAGACGAACAATGCCACCAGCCAGCCCGATATACTTCGTATCCGTGAGACGAGTGCGCCCTTCATCACGCCGGATTCAGGGACCTTCCCGACGGACAGGCCGGAGGTCGGACTGCATGCATACGGACCCGTGATCTCCTCGACCTACTTCGACAATTTTGCCATTCGCTTCGGCGAAAGTGTTACGCCGGCAACACCGGGGTTCCTCCAGCCCATCCAGTATTAGCTCTCCCCGGTTGTAAACGAAAGGGGCGTCTCTCACTACACGGAGAGACGCCCCTTTTTTTGTTTCAGGCGGCGTGGGATTTCACACTCGCCCGGAAGAAGCTCTTGAGAAAGTAAACGGGAGAAGCCTTCCCCGGGGGCTCAGGTTTTCTGCCGGCCGAAGTTGCTGATCTGCGCGATGAGCTCGTCGACGGTGGCCTTCTCGTCGATGATCAACTGAGGCCCTGAACTCTCGACGCCGTCCGTGGCCTGACTAAAATCCCTTCCGCCCTCGGTGTAAAGCTGATCGCTCTTCGCAAGGCCGTTTCCGTTGTCCGGCTGATTGCGGTAAAACTTCTCGGCGCCGTTTCCGTTACCCGGGTGGAAGGCCGAGCCGGGCTGGACCTGCTTCTGCAGGGCAGCCGTGCCGGCGTCCGCACCATGATAGGGATCTGCCGTCCTCTGGGACAGACCATCCCCGTCGACGAGGGGTGAGTGGTAGACGAGATCCTGGACTGATTCCGGTGAGGGCCGGAAGTTTTCAGACGGCGGGACGAAGGATGGACGCGTAAGCAAGTATTCCTTGAGGTAACGGTCCATTGTGAACATCCCTTCGCTCTTTCCCATCTGGATGATGCTCTCGATCTGGGGGATCTTGTTTTCGCGGATGATCCCCTTGACGGACTGGGTTCCCCGGGCAATGGAAAGGACGGGCACCCTGAACCCGACCTTTTCCATGTAGGCGAGTTGCTGTATCAGGACCCAGTGAAGGGTGGAGGCCACCTGGTAGCGGATTTCCTCCTGTGCCTCAATGGGGAAGGAATTGCAGAGCCTGTAGAGGGCATCCTCGGCATTCGAGGCGTGAATGGACGCGATGACGAGGTGGCCCGATTCGGCGGCGTTCAGCGTCAGGCGCATCACCGGGGGTTCCCTGAGCTCGCCGACGACGATGACGTCCGGCGCCTCGCGAAGGACGTCGAGCAGTCCCTGCTCAAAGGTGGGCATATGGGTCCCGAGCTCGCGCTGCTCGATGAAGGATTTCTTTGATGTGAAACGGTATTCGATCGGGTCCTCGAGGGTCACGATGTGGGCCGCCCGGGCGCGGTTGATTTCGTCGATGATGGCGGCAATCGTCGTTGATTTGCCGGAGCCGGTGGCGCCGCAGACGAGGACGAGACCGGCCTTGACCTCCGCAATCTGCTGGAGGGAGGGATGAAGGTTCAGTTTCTCGACAGAGGGCACCGTGCCGGGAAGCAGTCGGATGGCGAGGCTCAGACCCCGCGTCGTGCTGAAGACGTTCACCCGGATCCTGACCTGGTGTATGCTCATGGCAAGGTCCACCGAAAGGCGGTTTTTCAGCATCTGGAGCTGACGCGGCGTCAATATTTTCTTCACCAGGCCATCGACTTCCCCGTGGTTCCACCGTCCGGCCTTGTCAAACTGGACCTGGCCGTTTTTGCGGAACACCATGGGATGGCCCCCCGTGATGTGGACATCGGAGTACTCATCACGCACAGCTGCCTCTATGACTTTGCTGAACTTGTTCATGGCTACCCTCCTCCTAAAGGGCAAAAGCCGGTGAAAGGATGTAAAAACTAAATTGTTCCCTCTCTTTTTATCGGCAGGAAATGAAAAGACCTTAATAATTCGAGCATTTTTCATGCCAGGCATTTTTTTCGCCCGAAATAAAAAGCCTGTGTTTTTCAGGTATTAGAATTTTTATTCCGGATAGGGCGTTTCTTGAAATAGAAGTCCCTGCAGGAAGTTTGACAGTTTTACGGTTTTTCTTCTTAAAAATGTGAAAATCGAGAGGTGTCCAAAGTAGTCAGGGGGGTGGCAGAAGTACTGGATGAATTATAACCCTTTGATTCAAGATGTGATTTATTCTTTGAACTTCTTGGAGTTCTTGATCTGGGCGATCAGCTCGTCGACTGTCGCTTTTTCGTCAAAACTGTGGACGTGCTCTTCGGGACCGAAATCAGCCTGCTGTCCGGGAACGGCTGCTGGCTTCACTTCCTGGACGGATGCCGGCCTCCTCGGCCTCAGAATGCTTGCGTCCGGGTCAACGAGGGGCGAAGTGTAGATGATATCCTGGCTGATCTCCGGTGAGGGCTTGAAGTTCTCTGACGGCGGCACGAAATTTTTCTTGCTACCGATGAATTCCCGCAGGTATCGTTCCATGGTGAACATGCCGTCGGCCTTGCCCATCTGAATGGCGCTTTCGATCTGGGGGATCTTGTTTTCCCGGATCAATCCCTTGACGGCCTGGGTGCCGCGGACGACGGAGAGGACGGGGAGCCGAAAGCCGATGTCTTCCCGGAAAGAGAGCTGCTGTATGAGGATCCACTGCAGGGTCGAGGCAAGCTGGAAGCGAATCTCCTCCTGCGCTTCGATGGGGAAGGAATTGCAGAGCCGGTAGAGGGCATCTTCGGCGTTTGTGGCGTGGAGGGAGGCGATGACCAGGTGACCCGATTCGGCGGCATTCAATGTCAGGCGCATGACCTCCGGTTCCCTGAGCTCGCCGACGACGATGACATCCGGGTTCTCCCTCAGGACGTCGAGGAGCCCCTTTTCGAAGGTGGGGACATGCGTCCCCAGCTCCCGCTGCTCGATGAAGGACTTCTTCGAGAGATAACGGTATTCAATGGGGTCCTCCAGGGTCACGATGTGGGCTGCCCGGCTGCGGTTGATCTCGTCGACGACCGCCGCAATCGTTGTTGACTTGCCTGAACCGGTGGCCCCGCACATGAGGACCAGACCGGCCTTCACTCCGGCTATCTGTTCCACGGAGGGGTGGAGGTTGAGCTTGTCGACCGTGGGAATCGTTCCTGGCAGGAGCCGGATGGCGAGGCTCAAGCCCCGGGTGGTGTTGAATACATTCAGTCGGAGCCTCACGCCGTAAACACTGAGGGCCAGATCCGACGACCACTCTCTGGCCAGCTCCCTGAGCTGATTGGGCGTGAGGAGCTTCCGCACGAGGCCATCGACTTCCTGCGGCGTCCACCGCACGGAATCCTCGGCCTGGATACGTCCGTTTTTACGGTAAACCATCGGGTGTCCGCCCGTGATGTGGACATCGGAAAATCCTTCGCGGACAGCGGCGGCTATGATGGCGGTAAATTTTCTCATCTATCATCCCCCGGGTTCTCCCACGGCTGGCTCCTGACCCTATCAGGTTCAGGCCATGCCGCGATTCGTGAGCCCGTGACGGATCATGAATGACCCTTCGTCTGTGTAGCTTTTTTAGAGCGTTATTATTAGTCCAGGTGGTTGCAGGATTACAAGTCTTTTTTTCTTCCCCAAAGGGTGATCAAGGGATCATCTTCGTAACCTGGCATCAGAGCCATTCCCGGGACCTCAAAACAATGGTGTTTGTCCGGGTCAAGCACACCGCTACTTCAAACGCGGGTCGACTCCCTCGAATCCGCATTCCGGTGCATAGCACGTCACGTTCCTGAATTCGCACTTGTGCTGGCAGGAGGGACATTTTTCAGGAAGTTCATTCGCCCTGAAGGTATATCCGCAATTTTCACACTTCCAGAAGGTCTCCGGAAGGTCGTTTTTTGGTTCAGACATTTTGTTCCCTTTCCCGAAGCATCTGGAGGCCTGCTCCGTTTTTCGTATTCTGAGCGGTGGGTTCTATCTCGGTCCATGGACTCGTTGGAAAAAGCCACGGCACTTTGATTTTAATGACTCTTTTTATTATCGGGCGAGATAACCGCCGTCGTTCGCCACGACCTGACCGGTCATGTAGGCCGATGCATCGGAAGCGAGAAAAACGGCAAGCCCCTTCATGTCGTCGACGTCCCCGATCCTCCTCATCGGGATCAGGTTGAGCATCTGTTCGTGCTGCTCCTTGAATTCGGGCTTCTCGATGTAGGCCATCATGTCGGTCCGGAAATACCCGGGCGCAATCGCGTTGACCCTGATGTTGTAAGGGGCCAGTTTCACGGCCAGATTCATCGTCAGCAGGTTGATGGCCCCCTTCGTGGAGTTGTACGGCACCGCCGGATGGACTTTTTCGTCCGATCCCCTGAAGGCCATGATCGAGGAGATGTTGATGATATTCCCCCCGCCCTGCTTCTTCATGACACGGGCGACTTTCTGGGTCAGGATCCACACGCCCCTCACGTTTACGTTGAAGAGTTGATCCCACCGTTCGAGGGGGAATTCAAGCGTCGGCGCCCCCCAGGTGGCGCCGGCGTTGTTGACGAGAATGTCGATGCATGAAAATTTTTCAACGACGGTGTTGACGAGCCTTTCGATGTCCTCCTCTTTTGCCACATCGCAGGCCACCGGAAGGACGCGCACACCGAAATTTTTCCGTATCTCTTCGGCCGTTGTCTCGAGATTTTTCATCTTTCTCGAGGCGATGACCAGATCCGCCCCTGCCTCGGCAAGGCCGGTTGCGATGAATCGGCCGATCCCCCTTCCGCCGCCCGTGATCAGAGCAACTTTCCCATTCAGTTTAAAGAGATCCTGCAGCTTCATTTCATTCCTCCTTTTATGATTCCCGGGCCCGCGGCTGCCCCGCCGCCTCCCGCAACGAATCCGGTCAAGCTGCCGCGTTCCTCACCGATAGCCGTGACCCTCTTCCCACTTCCTGGCCTTATCATAGTCGCGGTAGCATCGCTCCATCCGCTTGAAGCGCAGCGTGTGCATCCTCCGCCTCCCCTCGACGATCTCAATTCCCAGGTAGTCATGGAGCATTTCGTGATACACAACATTTTCGATGACGTAAAGGGGGATTTTCTTACGGTCTAGGCAGGGGTTGATCCGGATGATGCGGGTCCTCTCATCGTAAGAGCCCAGGGTCCTCTGCCGAATGCCCCGTTTTCTCGAGTTCCTACCCCAGGTAATAATGGCGTTGACGCGGTTTTCGAAATACTGCCGGTTGATGTCCGCGTATATTTTATCCAGTTCGTAGAACCTGCCCTTCGTGCAGACCTTCCTTGCGCTGCGGTCGCCCTGCAGAAGGTCCGCCCTCTTCCGGCGTATGAATTCCCGGATGAGGGGGAAGCGGTTTCTGTCTTTCCTGATCCCTTCCGCCACCTCGCTGAAAATCGCCTCGTCGGCGCCAAGGAGGATACGGTGCAGCCGGATGCGAAAGTCCCCCTGCGGTGTTTCACGCCAGGAAACAATCGAGGGAGAGTCCTCTATGAGCGTCAGATAGACGGTCTTTCCCGTGATGATCTCGAGATAGCGCCTGATGTCTTCCGGGCCGTATAAAAGGGGCAGGGTTACGGCAAGGGCCTTCATAGATAATTTTATATCGCTTTTATCCATCGAGATCAATCGGGATCCGGTGACGCCGCCTTCGATGGGGAGACGGCGGACCCCTGATATTTCAGATTGAAAAGATTTTCGGAAGATCTTACAAGTTTACGGGTTGCTACCCAAATCTTGTTTCTTTTCCTCAGAGATTGAGCGGGATTCTGGATAGCGAAATTAGACGTATTTTTGGTCACCGCCCTTCGCGAAGCGAAACGCCCGCAGCGCAAACTGTCTGAGCCCCTTAGGGCGAGTTTTTGCGTCTGCAGTGGAGCGAGCGTTAGAGCGGTCAGAAACCGTCTATTCGCAGGAAGAATCCTGCCCAAGGGTTTGGGCAACGGCCCGTTTACTCCTGACCAATTGCGATGGAGGTCCTGATCATGTTACACCCCCTGGCGGGGAAGCCGGCTCCGCCGGACAGGCTGGTCGATGTGCCGAAGCTGGTGAGCACCTATTACACGCTCCATCCCGATGCGACGGATCCTCTTGAGCAGGTGGCCTTCGGGACCTCGGGGCACAGGGGCTCTTCTTTTTCAAAAAGCTTCAACGAGGATCACATCCTGGCTATTACCCGGGCCGTCTGTGAATTTCGGTCCTCCAGGGGCGTTACGGGACCGCTTTTTCTGGGAATAGACACCCATGCCCTCTCGGAGCCCAGCTTCAAGACGGCCCTGGAGGTCCTGGCGGCGCGTGGCGTGGATGTCATTATACAGAAAGGACGCGGCTACACGCCGACGCCGGTGATCTCTCACGCCATCGTCACTTACAACCGGGGCAGGGAATCGGGATGGGCCGACGGCATCGTGATTACACCCTCTCATAACCCCCCGGAGGACGGCGGATTCAAGTATAACACCCCTCATGGCGGGCCGGCCGATGTGGACGTCACCCGGTGGGTGCAGGCGAGAGCCAACGATCTCATCAGGCAGGGGCTGAAAGATCTAAAACGGATTTCCTTCGAGAAAGCCGTCCGGGCGGGCACCACCCACGAATACGACTACGTCAAACCCTTCGTGGAAGATCTGCAAAACGTCGTTGAAACCACCGTCATCCGGGAGTCGGGCATCCGGATTGGCGCGGACCCCATGGGCGGGGCGTCCGTTGCCTTCTGGGATTCCATTGCGGAGCGATACGGGTTTAAAATCGATGTCGTCAACAGGGTAGTCGATCCGACTTTCTCTTTCATGACCCTGGACCATGACGGCAAGATCCGGACGGACTGCTCCTCGCCCTACGCTATGGCGGGGCTCATCGCCTTGAAAGACCGTTACGACATCGCCTTCGGCAACGACGCCGACTGTGATCGCCATGGCATCGTGACCCGGGGCACGGGGCTCATGAACCCCAATCACTATCTCGCCGTTTCCATCTGGTACCTCTTCCGGAACCGGCGGGGATGGCGGAAGGATGCCGTCATCGGGAAGACGATCGTTTCGAGCGGCATGATCGACCGTGTGGCAAGGCATCTGGGCAGGAGGCTCTTCGAAGTGCCCGTCGGTTTCAAATGGTTCGTTCAGGGTTTGATGGAAGGAAGCTGTGCTTTCGGCGGTGAGGAAAGTGCCGGGGCAGCCTTTTTGCGCAAGGACGGCACGGTCTGGACCACGGACAAGGACGGCATCATCATGGATCTTCTGTCGGCGGAGATCACCGCCGGAACAGGACGGGACCCCGCCGAGCACTACAAGAATCTGACGGGGATGTTCGGCGCTCCCCTGTATGAACGGGTGGACCTGCCTGCCTCGCCGGGGCAAAAAATGGCCGTCGAGAAACTCTCACCCGATGACCTGTCGGTCGATGAAATAGCCGGGGAGGAAATCCTCGCCAGACTGACAAGGGCACCGGCGAATAACGCCTCCATCGGCGGACTGAAGGTTGTCACCGAAAACGGATGGTTTGCCGTGCGGCCCTCCGGCACGGAAAACGTCCTCAAGGTCTACACGGAAAGCTTCAGAGACAGGGCGCACCTCGAAAAGATCCAGGATGATGCTCGGCACATAATTGAAGAAGCCTGCCGGAAGGCGGTTACCTGATTCGCCGGGGAAGGAGATAAAATTGAAACATCAGGTTCAGGATCTTAGAATTTTTAAAAGACTGGTTGACGCGCTGGGCAGGAAGGGGGTCCCACCGTCACACCCGGGCCGGCTCATGCTCGAGATCGGGAGATTTTTCCTCGGGACGCCTTATGCCTCCGGCACTCTCGAAGCGGAGGGACCCGAGCGCCTTGTCGTCAACTTAAGGAGGTTTGACTGCTTCACCTTCGTAGAAAATTCAGTGGCTCTCGCCCGGCTTCTGGGATCGAAGGATCGATCCCTCTCCCGTTTCGAGAAACTGCTCCGGGAGATCCGTTATCGCGGCGGTCGCTTGCAGGGTTACCCCTCGAGACTTCATTATTTTTCAGAATGGATCCACGACAATCGAAAGAAGGGTTTCATCCGGGATGTCTCGGCGGCAACAGGAGGAAAGCCTCATCGCAGGGCCATAAGCTTCATGACAAGAAACCTGGATGCCTATCCCGGGCTGAAAGATAAAGACAACATGAAAAGGATAAGGGCTGTCGAGAGGGTGATCAGCAAAAGACCGATCGCCGTCATTCCGAAAAAGGCCCTGCTGCGTCTGGAGGAGAGAATCCAGGATGGCGATGTGATCGCCATTGCGACGAATCAGGAGGGACTCGATGTTCAGCATGTGGGGCTTGCGGTGAGGGTGAGAGGAAGGATCCACCTGCTTCACGCCTCGAGCCTGCACAAGAAGGTTGTTCTGTCGCGCGAGACATTGTACCGCTATCTCATGCGCAGCCGCAGGCGTACGGGGATCCTGGTGGCACGGGTTTCCTGAAGGTCACCCTGCCATGGTGTCGATGGCCTTTTTGACGGTCTCTTCATCGAGGGAGACTTCCCTGTAGATATGCTCCACCGCGGCCGTGTCGAGCCTTTCAAAATCCCTCTTAACGGGGGTGATCAGGGTGCCGCCCATGTCGATAATCCCCGGGCTGACGACCACCCGGTAATCCCCCTCCCTGAAAAAGGCATCCGGACGGTGCTTCCCACGGGGAAAGATCAGAAGACACCATTGGCCACCCCTGCAAAACCCCGCGATGTTCAGCATGGGCTCCTCGGTGATGCTCATCACTTTCCGGAGGGATGCCGTAAACTTCCTGAAGATATTCTCCACGCGCGTGGGATCACTTCCCTCGAGGATCAGGGCTTCCCGCCCGAGATTGAGCGTGCGGCAGAGAGTGACACCGCCCGCCTTACTCATCGAAACCCACCTTCTTTCTTCTTCGATTTCCCGCCACACAGGCATCCTCCCCGATGGACATGCCTGAAGGTGCAGGTGATCCGGTGCGGAGGCTCCGCATTTGGCACCGTTATACAGAATCACCCAATCGGGACCGAGGTCCGCCATGAGCCGCAGGAAGACCCGGATGTTTGGATCGATCATCTGGGCCCGATGATCGATATGGGAGATCGTAAAATGGAAAGGGAAAATGGGCATGGGGTTGCACAGGATCAAGAACTCGTCCCGGTAAAGAACACCCGCCTGGTGCTCGGGCAGGTTTTCCACGCAGAGGAAACAGGGACGGTTCCGGACGGCTTCGGCACTTAAGACGGCCGTACTGCTTAGGATCCTTCCGGGGTTGAACTGGAGACGGACCGTGAATCCCCCGCACGGCACTTCCCTTTCCTTGACCGTCTTCAGAAGCTCATAACCTTCCCGTAAGTCATCCCAGTCATGCTTCTGCCCTGAAAGGAGATCGAGGCACAGATCCGCAAGGCTGCGCTGGTTTTGAGCACCGTCGAAGACCGCAAAGATATTCCGCTGACTTGTCGAGATTTTCGCTATACGCCCCATCTTTTTATATCCGATAAAGTGGCTGACGGTCGTTTTGCCCATGGTGAAGGGCTCTTCCCGGATAAATTGAAACCCCCCTTTTTCGTAAAAACCAAGCGCCCGTCTGTTCTGAACCATCACACCGACCCGGATCTCCTCGATATGCCTTTCAGCGGCGTGTTCCTCCACCGCTTCGATGAGTCGCTTTCCGATCCCCCGACCCTGGAAGTCCGGCAGGAGATAGAGCGCGGTCAGATAGAGACGATTTTCTTCCCTGTTGAAGAGGATCCTGGCGTAGCCGGCCATGCAGTCATCGACCTCGACGACGTAGCCATGCGCTGAAGGATCTTTGAACACGGCTGAGAAAGCCCTCCGGTCGTAGTAGATGTCAAAATAGGCCTTGAGGTCGATTTCGGGGATGAAGCTCGAATAGGTTGCGATCCAGGACTGCCAGGTGATCCTGCGGAGGTCTGCCAGATCTGTTTTCAACCAGGGCCGGATGATGATTCCCACAGCTTTTGTTTATGCTCCTCGGTTCATTTTCTGGCGGGCGAGGATTTCCTTTGTGCGGACCTTGTCTTTGAAGGCATCGTTGCGGTTCACCTCTTCGATGCCTGGAGATGCGTCGGTGTTGCCCGACCAGCGCCGGCACCAATAGAGGCTTTCATAGATTCTCCCGATCCGGTATTCGCGGCAGATTCGCAGCGCCGCCGTATAATCCTCGCCGTAACTGACGTTGAGAAACCCGATCTTCCGCATGATATGCGTGTTGAATGCCCGCGGGGCTCCCAGGCCGTTGATGCGCAGCGCATTGTTGCGGCCGTTTTCGTCAGTCCATTCCCGGTGATCGATGAGGCCCGGCAAGATTTCCTTCAGGTCGGCGTTCACGAGCGTGTAGGAACCGATGACCATGGCAAAACTGCCCCGATGAAAAACATCCATGATTTTCTGAAGCGAGCCGTTGCTGCTGTATAGATCGTCGGAGTCAAGTTGTACCGCGTAACGCCCGCAGGCCTCGGAGAACAGGGCTTCGTTCCAGCATCCGCCAATGCCCAGATTGCGTCGCTCGGGGATGACGTGCTTCAACGCGGAATATTGCCGGTTAAGGTCGCTCAGGACGACGGTCGTGCCATCCGTCGAGTGGTTGTCAACGACGATGACGTTGAAGAGAAAGTCCGTCTGCTGTGAGAGGGCGCTTTTCACGGCTCCGGCGATTGTTTCCTTTCGGTTTCGCACGGGGATGACAACACTGGCCTCCACCGGAAAGGGGTAAGGCACCCGCTCCACCTCCTTGAAATTCGGCGCCAGGTAGGCGTCAATCTTCCTGAGGTAATCCGTGAAGACGGCCTCCATCTCTTTCTGGGAGGCCGCGTTTCGGGGGTCGACGTAGGAGAAGATTTTCTGGGCGTCCGCCGGCCCGTCCGGAACGGCCGCAGCATAGAGCGCCTTGCGGATGCGGAAGATGGAATGGTCGATAGAGACCTTGAGGCGAAGGTCGTACAGTCCGGCGAATTCAGCCTCCGGGATGTCCCCGTGCCTGTCGAGGGCCGTGCGGACAGCGGCAAGGGAGAAGAGCACCATGGGGCCGAAATCGAATTCGTCCCGGACGCTGCCCGTCTGGTAGTCGTTGAGCGGGTGGTGGATTCTCCGGGATCCGTCGAGGTCATCAAAGTCCGAATAGACCATGCCCGCGGACGTGGTCCCGGCCGTGTCGCAGAATCGCTCCAGGGTGTCTCCGGCCAGGCGGATGTTTCTCGAAGGGGGAGGAAGGCAAAGAAGAAATGGCGTCCTGCAGACCTCCAGGACGGTGCGAAGTGTCCGGCCCGAAAAAAAACCCTGAGCCGCAATCCGCCTGCAGCGGTCCCTGGAGAAGGGTTCCGACTCCCGACACAGGACCACGACCTCCTCGACGGGATCGGCGGTCAGAAAAGCGTCCAGGTTTTTTTCGAAGAAAGGTTCCCGGCTGAAAGGGACCAAAACGGTGAGGGGCTTCACGCTCGTCTTCCCCCGGCGATGAATCGGCTGGCGGGATACTACCACATCCCGCCGTCTGAGGCACGCTGAACTTCGGGGGGATAACCTCGCAGCCTATTTCAGTTTGAATTCCACGCGGCTTTCCAGCGCCTTTTCCTTCTTGGGGGGCGCGAGGGATCTCGGTTCGACGACAAAGAGGCGATCGGATGTGACCTTTTCCGATTCAAGGATGAAATCCTTCACGTTTTCGGCCCGGTCCGAAGCGAGGAGCCTCAGGTCGCTGTCGCTCACCTGCGTGTGGGTGATAAAGAGCTTTTCCATCTCCGGGGCAGGTAGCGTTTTCGCCATCCCGATGATGTTTCTCGGTTTCGGGAACTTCTCCGACTTGTACACGGCGGTGAGGTACTTCTCGTATTCCGCCGGCGCGATTTCCACATCCTCCACCGGAACGGCCGGCTCGCCCCTCCGGATCATGTCCTTGAGTTTCTCGGCCCTTAATTTTTGATCAAGCATAGCACGTTTCAGACCCTCGACGTCTTTTTCCGGATCGACGTAACCCTCGATATCCATTTTGAGGACGGGCCTTTCATCGAGGGCCTTGACGAGGATGTTCAATTTCTTCTCGGCAGCCTCCGTGAGGTCGGCGCTTCCGGGGTCGAACTCCACGTAGCCGAGTTCCTCGCCTCCCCCGAAGAGGGACCCGAGGAGGGCGAAGGGGGCCGTGACGGCCTTGGTGATCAGGTTGACGATGACCTGCCAGACGATGGGCCAGATCCGGAATTGCGGGTCGTCGAGGCTCCCCGAGAGGGGGACGTCGAGATTGATCTGGCCGTTGCGGTCCTTGAGCAGGGTCACGGCGGTCGTGACCGGGAGCTTGATGGCGTCGGGGCTGTCCACCTTTTCCCCGAAGGTCAATTGATCGAAGAAGAACTTATTCTGGGCGGTCAGCTTGTTCCCCTCGATCAGGTACTTCACGTCGAAAGTCAACTTCCCTTTTTCAATGGTGTATCCGAGGTATTTGATGGAATAGGGCGTGGCGGGGCTGAGCTCGATGTCCTTGAAGGACACATCCATGTCCACGTACCGGTCCTTGATCAAAGGATTGAGGGTGCCCGTGATGTCGATGGGGGATCCCCGGCCCAGGTTCCCCTTGAGGTTGATCTTCGCCCGCGAGATCTCCTCGGAAGAAAGTCCCGTGATGCTCCCGGACATGTTGAGCATCTTCGCCGTGTAATTCGGCTTGATGAAGTTGTCCGTGAAGTCGATGGTCCCGCCCTGGAGGGTCACCTTGCCGATTTTGATGTTCGGGGGGATCTCCTCGGCCTTCGCGGGCCCGGCCGCCGCTTTCGCCGGTTCCGCGGGTGTTTCGGTCTTTTCGGGTTCTTTATCTTTGACCTCCTCCTTGCCGAAGATCTGCTGCACGTTTCTCGTCCCGTCGGGATTGATGATGAGGCGCACGTAGAAATCACTCAGGGAGATGCCCTTGATGTTGACGAACATCGGGTTGTGACCGGCATTGAGCTGATCAAAAAAGAGAGACTTCCACTTGAGAAAATCGTTGGCGTTGGCTTTGTCGATGGATGCGAAGTTGGCGACGAGGACGTTGCCGGCGTATTTTGCCGACGGCGCGCCCTTGCTGTCTGGGGTGACGCTGAGCGTCCCTTTTGTGGAAATGCCGCCGCGGGTCACGTTGATCCTCGCCTTGTCGGTGAAGTAGGGCTGGAAGGAGCGGATAGCGAGATCTTTCACGTCGATGTCCAGAACGGCGGAGATCGGTTCGATGCCGACGGGGCCCTTCACGGAAACGGTCCCTTTTTGATCGAGTGTCAATGAAAGATCTATCGTGCCTTTGGCTCCCGGCGCGGTGGAGAGGTTCTCCGCCCTGACGTTGAGCGGGTCGATCTTGATGGTCGCCGTCTCTTCGGGGACCATGTCTATAAAGGTTATTTTTCCGCCATCAATCTTCAAACTGTCGATTCGCGCGGACAGCGGCTTTTCGGCCTTTTTTTCTATTTCTTTTTCCGCCCGAATCAGAATGGGTCTGGGGTAGATCAGCTCCCCCTCCTTGGTCCGCCGGATGACGACCTCGGGCGACTGTAACGACCAGCTCGAGATGTGGGCGGATGGCACCAACGGCTCTAAAGAGGCGATCGCGATTTTGAGGGAAGGATATCGGAGAATCTTGTTGTTTTGCAGGTCATCGACCGCGGTGTCTCTCAACTCCACATTCCCCGTTAATCGGAGGACCGGCGGCTTGTTCTTGAACCTCGTGAAGGAAATTTGAGACTGCGTGTCGAGTTTCGCAGACAGGAGTTTGAAGTTCATCTTCACGGGGATGTATTTCACGTAATAGGGGATGTCGAGGTCCTGGATGTTGACGTCGAAGGTCGTCTCGAGCGAATCCTCGAAGGGCTTTGTCTTTCCTTCCAGCTTGAAGGGGTCGCCGTTGATGACGGCCGAAAATTTAGGCTCCGTATAGTCGTCGATATAGTATTGGAGATCAGAGACGAAGGGGATGGAGACGTTGAGTTCCCTCACGGTGTGATTCGTGTCCTTCGGCCCGTCCCAGAAATCCACGCTGCCGTTGATGATATGGATGTTGTGAATCAGAAAACGGGGCAGGGGCTTCTCTTCCTTCGGCTTCTCCTCTTTCGGGATGAGGTCCGAGAAGTTATAGGATTCATCCACGTTTCTGGAGATGTGGATGTAGGGATTTGTGAGGCGGATTTCCCTGACAGCGGGGGCCCTCTGAAGAATGGATTGGATCAACTCCGCGTTCAGGTAGAGGTCGTCGAAGGAGATGAAATTGGCTTTTCCGTCCTTTTCCTTGACGACAAGACCTTTCAGGTTGACGGAAAGGGTGTAGGGGTTGATCCGGACGGATTCAAGGCTCACCTCCCGGTGGAGTGCTTCGGTGATTTTCTCGAGGATCATCGGTTTGACGATGGGGGGGAGGACGAAAAACCCGGCGATTCCGACCAGGGCCATAAACACGGCAAGACCGATGAGGATCTTCTTGAAGCGGCTCATGGGACCTCCTATCGATAAAACGGCTTCGAATGGCGGCATCCGCGGAACAGGGGACGCACGTCTTGAATGGGGACTTCTCTGTTCGGGAGATTTTTTGATTTATTTTTTGAATATACCATATTTTGACGATGGAATAAAAAGTTTTACCGGCGGAATGTCACGCCCATCTGCAGGAGGCTCACCCTGCACCGGTTCAGGAGATCCTCCAGGCGGGGCAGGGATCCCGACTGTTGCACGGCGTGGTGAAGATGAGCCAGGCCCGTCGGGATGTGTTCGAGAAAATTCGTGAGGTTCTTCCTCAGGGCAAGAAACCCGTAGGCGCCGAGGGCCTGCATGAGTCTCTGGACCGAAGCGATCCAGAACATCCTCTGAAAAGTCTTCCAGTCCATCCGGTCCTTCGAGAGTCCGTGATAGTAGGCGAGGAGATCCAGCCGCTCCTCGTCGGCCAGCTCCACGTAAGGGTCACAGAGAAGGGATCCCAGGTCGTAGAAGAAGGTACCGAACCGCATCCCCTGAAAATCGATGACCACAGGCTCGCCGTCGCGGATCATGACATTTTGGGACTGGAAGTCGCGGTGCACGAGCGTGCGCCCAGTCCCCATGAGTTCGCCGGCGAGGGACACCAGTTCTCTCTCCAGTTTTTCAGACTCCGACGGCCCGAGATCGATGCCGCAGGCGTTCCGGACGCAGTTTTCCAGGAAGTAGGTCCGCTCCCATCGGTAGAGGTCGGGTCCGAAGGGCTCCATCAGCGCAACGTTGCTGTGGGGGAAGGAATCCGCGGGGAAGGCGTGGAGCTTCCGGATGGCCTCGAGGGTCTTCCGGTAAAGGGCCTCTCTCTCCTTCCGGCCTTCATCTTTCAGGGAATAAAGGTTCCTCTCCCCCAGGTCTTCCATGAGGATGAAGCACCGATCCCTGTCGTGCGCCAGTATTCGGGGGACGGGAACGCCGATCCCCCGGAGGAATTCAGCGATGGCCGCGTAGAGGGCGTTTTCGCGGCGCGCGGGGTTGTAGTCCACGAGGATGAAACTTCCCGTGTGAGCGCTCACACGGTGAATGTCCCTCTCCGACCCCCCCCGGTGTATGAGCGCCATCCTGATCCGCGCACCTGTCTCGAGGCGCAGGGCGCTTCGCGCGAAGGCCTTCAAGCCGTCATCACGCGGCTCTGCTGCCTCTTCATGCGGCGGCCAGAGCGTTTTTATTTTCTCGTATTCTTCCGGGGAGCCGATGTCGTGCCAGGCGCCCTCGTCGATGAGGATGCCCCTGACGGCCCCCGGCTTCTCCGCGATTCTCCGCAGCATGGGAAAGACGACGGTTTCGATTTTACCGCGTCCAAGGTGTTGGAGAAAAGAAGTCTCCACGGCGTAGATGCCCGCGAAGAGGCAGCTTCGAACACCGGGTTTCCCGAGGGTGTGACGGAGGTCACAGATGGAGCCGTCCTCGTCGATGTTCACGTTGAGCAGGGGCCCGCTGCTCCGCAGTGCCAGCGTCACCTCCGGCCGTTTTTGCCCGTGGGCTTCCAGGAGCCGGTTCAGGGGAAGATCGGTGATGACATCCCCGTTGTAGCAGAAAATGGCCTCATCATCTTTCAAGAGGTCTTCGATGTTCTTGAGTCCCCCCGCCGTGTCAAGAAGGACGGGCTCATGGCGGAACAAGATCGGCACGCCCCTCCAGGACCTCTCCGGCAACTTTTCCAGGTAGACCTCCGGCCTGTGATGGGTGTTCACGATGAAGCGATCCACGCCGACCGTCAGGAGATGGTCCATGGCGTACGTGATGATGGGACGGCCGCCGATTTCCAGAAGGGGCTTGGGGCACGCTTCCGTCAGGGGTCGAAGCCTCGTGCCGAGTCCGGCGCCCAGGATGAAGGCCGTTTTGAATCGGCGTCTGTTCGAGCCTTTCTTCATGATTTCTTCCTGCCGAATTCGGGATCGATCTTGACGAGCGCCGTCACGATGAAGCCGGGGATCGTTGCGGCCATGACCCAGAGAAAGTAACTCTGGTAGCCCAGTTGCTCCTGCAGCCAGCCGCTGAACATGGCCGGAATCATCATCCCCAGGGCCATGATCCCCGTGGAGAGGGCGTAGTGCACGGTCCTGTACTCGCCTTCGGATACCATGATCATGAACATCGTGTAGGCCGTAAACCCGAATCCGTAGCCGAACTGCTCCACGGCAACGGCCAGGTTGATCAGGTGGAAATTCTCCGGCATAGCCTGTGAGAGATAGACGAAGACAAGGTTCGGCAGGTGCATGACGCAGACCATGGCCCAGATCCAGAACCGGAGCCCCTTCCGGTAAATGGCATACCCGCCGAGGAGGCCGCCCAGCATGAGGGCGATGACGCCCACGGTGCCGTAGATGACGCCCACCTCGTACGTGGTCAGTCCCAGCCCCCCTTTCGAGCGCGGGTCCAATAAAAAGGGCGCGATGATCTTGACCAGCTGTGTTTCAGCAAGCCGGTAGAAGAGAAAAAAGGCCACAATGGTCAGGATGTCTTTTTTTCTGAAGAAGAGACCGAAGATGTGGAGGAATTCCCCCACCAGGGACGACGAGGGGTTTCTCACGGCCGGACGGTCTGCCGCAGGACAGGGGAGGACAAAGAAGTGGTAAAGGCATAAGGCCGCCATGGCCGCCGCTGCCGCGAAGAGGGCCATGGCCCACGCCGTCGGGATGTCGCGGCCGTGTCCTTCGAGAAAGCCCGCGAAGATGACAAGGCCGCCCTTGGTGGCAATCGTGGCGATGCGGTAGAAGGTGGTTCGCACCCCGACGAAGGCGGCCTGGTGATGCTGGGGAAGCCCCAGCATATAAAAGCCGTCCGCGGCCGTATCGTGCGTCGCGGAACTGAAGGCCATGATCCAGAAGAAGGCCAGGGTGTACTGGAAGAAACGCGAAGCGGGGATCGTGAGCGCGATACAGGCCAGTGACGCCCCGATCAGAAGCTGCATGAGGACGATCCAGTAGCGCTTTGTCCTGAGGATGTCGATGAAGGGGCTCCACAGGGGTTTGATGACCCAGGGGAGATAAAGCCAGCTCGTGTAGAGGGCGATGTCGGTGTTCGAGATGCCGAGCCGTTTGTACATGACGACCGACACCGTCATCGCCATGACGTAGGGTATCCCCTCGGCGACATAGAGCGTCGGGACCCAGGCCCAGGGGTTTCGTGATGCGGGTTTCTGCGCGGGCATGACCTCTTTTAAGCTCAGTAGATTTTCTGAATGCCTGTACCACGGAAATAATGCTTCAGGATCGTCTCCGCCGACAAGCCCCTTTCGGCCATGACGGCGGCCCCGATCTGGCAGAGCCCCACGCCGTGACCCCAGCCGGCGCCGTGGAAAACGAAGCCTGCGGCCCCTCCGCGGACGCCCCTTTTCTTCCGGACGATGAAGGCGCTGCTCAGGAGGTGGCTTCGGGAAAGCCAGCGCCGGATCTCCAGCTCCTTGCCGACGATAACGCTCTTCCTGGAACCGGTGATTTTCAGTTTTGAAATCCGTCCCGATGGGCCGCGCTGAAGGGGGGTGATGTCCTGAAGCGCTCCCAGATCAAGACCCAATTTCTCGCTCAATATCTCTTCCAGCTCCCCGGCGGCATATTCTACCTTCCAGCGGAAGAAATCTACCGTTTCCCTGTCCGGGCCGGCGAGGATCCTCCGGAGGAGGTCCTCGTCTTTTGTGTTGCAGTAAGCCTCGGGATGGGAAAGGAACCACTTTGCGGCCTCCTCTTCCGTCCGGATTGGCCGATGCGGAACGGAGGCGTCGGGAACGCCTTTCAGGTAAGGGACATCCCGGTCTCCCCAGGCGGTGCCGAAGTTCTCCGTGAGCCCCCCGCAGGCCTTGGAATAGCGGGCGTCGCAGATCTCGCCGCGAAAGGTCAGGCAGAGCCCTCCCGTTTCTTCGACGGCTCGCAGCGGGTTTTCCGAAGACAATCGTGTGATCCCCTGGTAACGCTGGCAGTGGTCGTCGGCGCAGACATCAAAAAGGTCGTGATCCTCCCGGTCGTACCAGCGGATGAACGATTCTGTGGAATCAGCGGTTTTTACCGCTGGCGTCATCTGCATATTTTGTTTTTTTCCCAGGGCGGCCAGAAGCCAGCTCCGCGAGAGGATCGCATGGGCCTTCAGATATTCCATCGGCGCCTCTTCGCTCGTCTCCGAAGCGATCACGCTTGCGAGATAATCCTCAAGGGGGATTTCGTTGATAGCCGCAATCGACCCTTCCCCGCGTAATCGCAGGGCCAGGTCTCCCCGGAAGGTCTGGTCCTCCTTTCTCTCCCAGTGGAAATGGTTTCCGATGGTCACGGAAGCAAGCGTGAAGGTGGAGCCTTCCTTTGCCTGGAGGCGGATCAACGGCAGGCAGGCGATTTTTCGGCCGGACGAATCGGTGAGTGCAACCCCTCCTTCTGTGACTCTGGCCAGGAAAGGGCCCGAGAGAGGGCCGAAACCATCCCCTTGAAAAACCCCCTTCAGGCAGCCGGAAACCTCCGCCCGGCGGTCCATGATACCCACGGTGATCTTCGGCTGCTTTCTCACTGGCTCGCTCAGGACCCCTTGAAAGAGAGGGTCGGAAAAACATGGAAGAATGCCTGAAACTATTACTTTTTAAAAGGGGTTGTCAATTGAAGAGTTGTCCCCCGGGATGTCATATGGTGTTGCAGTCCGGCACACTGCACGTCGAACTTTTGAAAAAATTCGATGGATTTATTGATTGAAATAGAACAAAATACGCCGATTTTAGAAAAGGGTGCGCGGTGCATGACGCTGAATGAAAACAGTCAGAATAGCGCAGAGCAGGTTAGAGGCGGACGGTTTGTCTCCTTGTTGACGTGGCCCTTCGCCGCAATGGGCAGGGGCTTCATCGGCTGGGTCAACCACATGGGGTCATCGACCATTTTCCTGTTCTTGGCATGCCTCAAGGTCTTCCGGCCCAAACAGCTGTCCAAGATTATTGAGCAGGTTTATTACATCGGGGCGAGCTCCATCCTCATCATCATACTGGTGAGCTTTTTCACCGGGATGGTCCTGGGTCTGCAGTCTTACCACGCCCTGGTTAAATTCGGCGCGCAGGGATCGCTCGGCACGCTCGTGGCGCTTTCGCTGGTCAGGGAACTGGGGCCCGTTCTCACGGCCATCATGATCACGGCCAGGGCGGGCTCGGCTATCACCGCGCAGGTCGGCATCGAGCGCATATCCGAGCAGATCGACGCCCTGGACACCATGCGGATTGATTCCCTCGGGTATCTCATCAGCCCGAGGATCGTTGCTTCGATCATCAGCTTTCCCATCCTCACCGCTGTTTTTGATCTCATCGGCATCTTGGGCGGCTATGTCTCCGGCGTGCTGCTCCTCGGGGCGAATCCCGGCGCCTATTTTTATCGCGTGCAGGATAGCCTGGACTTTAAAGACGTCACCGACGGTTTTATCAAGGCGGTGGTCTTTGCCGTGATCGTCGCGCTTGTCTGCTGTTATCAAGGGTATTTTGCCCACATGCGTGAGGACGGTCGCGGGGCCAAGGCGGTGGGTCTGGCCACGACGTCCGCCGTCGTGCTTTCCTGCGTGCTCGTCCTGATCGCCGATTACATCGTGACTTCCCTTCTCATCTGAGGAGATAATGGATACGCCGTTAATCGAATTCAAAGATGTCACCAAACGCTTCGGTTCGCGGACGGTTCTCGACCGCGTGAACCTGCAGATCTACGAGGGGCAGGTCACCACCATCATCGGCCTCAGCGGTTCGGGAAAGAGCGTGCTCATCAAGCACATCATAGGGCTGCTCAAGCCGAACGAGGGGCGTATCCTCTTCAGGGGCAAACCCCTCAATGAAATGGATAAAGACGAGATGGATGAGTGCCGCGCCGGCATGAGTTACATGTTTCAGGACAACGCCCTCTTTGACTCCATGTCGGTCTATGACAATGTCGCCCTGCCGCTCCGGGAGACGACCAACCTGGGCAAGGCGGAAATTGATCGCAGGGTCATGGCCCGGATCGAGCAGACGGAACTCAACGACGCGATCCACAAGTATCCATCGGAGATTTCAGGCGGCATGCAGAAGCGGGTGGCCCTGGCGCGGGCCCTCGTCACCGATCCCCGGATCGTGCTTTTTGACGAGCCCACATCTGGACAGGACCCTGTCCGGAAAAATGCGATCCTGGGCAGGATTGCCGAATACCAGAGACGGTTCGGCTTTACCGCGATCCTGGTCAGCCACGAGATTCCCGATGTGTATTTTATCTCCAACCGTATTCTCGCCCTCTATCAGCAAAAGATCGTTTTTCAGGGCACCCCGGAGGAACTCGAGCAATTCGAGCACCCCTTCAAAGACGAGGTCATCCAGAGCCTGGAAGGGCTGCAGCAGGAATTGACCAGTCTGTACTCGAAGCGGCAGTTCAAGGTTCGGTACTATGCCCAGCTGAAACGGGATACTGCGGAGAAAACCTATGTCGTTGCGCTTTTCACACTGGAGGGGATGGACGACGTTGTTGCCGGGCTGGGCCACGAAGCCGCGCAAGAAGCCATACGGAGCATGGGTGTATTGATCGACAGACACTTCGGCGCCGTCGGGGGTTTTTCCGCCCGCCGCGGCATGAACGAATTCGTGTCGGTGCTTCCCTATTCGGACCTCGCCGAGGCCGGGGGTATCGTGAAGGATTTTGTCGAGGATTTCAGGGGGCAGGGCATACAGGACATATCGGCGAGGGCCTTCAGGCGGGCGGCATCCGGGGGGTGTGTCGAATTCACCATCCGTGTCGGGCTTGCCCAGGGTCAGCCCATTTCCGGCATAGACGCCATCGTCGAGTCGGCAAAAAAACAGCAGAAAGAAGTTGCCCGGCTTCGGTGCGACTCATAATAGAGGTGAGAAAATGAAAAAATACGCCATGGAAACCATCGTGGGCATTTTCGTTGCACTCGGGATTGCCACCATCGGGTACATGACCGTCAAGCTCGGACATGTATCCTTTTTCGGAGACGAAACCTACCCGATCTATGCGAACTTCACGTCGGTGTCCGGTTTGAGAGCCGGCAACCCCGTCAATATGCTGGGCATCGAGGTCGGCAAGGTGGAATCGCTCAGGATGGACCAGGAGAACCTGCAGGCGGTGGTGGAAATGAAGATCCAGAAAAATGTAAAAGTTTATGACGATGCCATCGCCTCCATCAAGACGGAAGGGCTGATCGGTGACAAGTATGTCAGTATCGATCCCGGTGGTGGCGGGTTGGTCCTCGAACCCGGTGGAATCATCACCCAGACGCAGCCGGCCGTGGATATTGCGGACCTCGTCGGCAAGTATGCCTTCGGGGATGTAAAAGATGTGAAAGACGAGAAAAAGGAATAGTCAGGTCATGCCATTAGAGGGATGAGCGATGAAAATGAGATTTCTTGGATGGGGTCTTGTGATAATCTTCCTGTGTTCTTCCCCGGCATACGCCGGCGCGCCGCTTGACACGGTCAAGATCAATGCGGACAGGGTGCTCGACGTGTTGCGCGATCCCAAGCTCAAATCCGCCTCGGCCAAGGAGATCAAGAAGAAGAAACTCGAGGTCATCTACGCGGAGATGTTCGACGAAGTCGAGCTTTCCAGACGGACCCTGGCCCGGAACTGGAACAAGTTGAATGATGCGCAGCGCAAGGAGTTCGTCCATCTCTATCACCAGGTGCTCGAAAAGGCGTACGCCGACAAAATCCTTTCCTACACCGATGAAAAAATCGTTTTTGACAGGGAAGCCGCGATCTCGGCCAACATGGCGGAGGTCCACACGAGGATCATCACGTCCTCGAAGGAAATCCCCATTATCTATCGGGTCATCCTGAGCGACGGCGCCTGGAGGGTCTACGATGTGGTTGTCGAGAACGTGAGCCTGGTCCAGAACTATCGCACCCAGTTCAATGAGATCCTGGCAAAGAATACGCCCGAACAGCTGCTCGAGATCCTGCGAAAGAAGGTCAAAGCATCATAGAGTCCGGGCCATCCCCCACACGTTTCAGTAAAGGCTGAAGAGATCTTGCGTATCTTAAAACTCATCTGTGTCCCGGCTGCGCTGTGTGCCCTTCTTTTCGCGGGCTGCGCCCACGGCCCCCATGCCGTCTCTTCGCCCGCCCCGCAGGCTGAAGCGCTTGAGATCCGGCTGGTCTCGGACACCACGGGTTCGGAACCCCCGGACGTGAAAGCGCCGGAATCGCCCTCGCTGTATGAGGACTATACCGACGAGGAAGAAAGCCTCGATTATCCCGAGGAGGGGGCGCAGGCGGATGTGGGGAAGATCGCCGATCCCATCGAGCCCTTCAACCGGGCCATGTACGAATTCAATGACCGGCTGTACTTCTGGGTGTTGAAACCCGTGGCGGAAGGTTACAGCAAGGTCGTTCCCGAGCCCGCGCGGATCAGCGTCAGCAACTTCTTCTCCAACCTCTGGAGCCCCGTCCGCCTTGTGAACTGCCTGCTCCAGCTGAACCCGATGGGCGCGCTCACGGAACTCATGCGTTTCTGGATCAACACCACCATCGGTATAGCGGGGCTTTTCGATCCCGCGTCGAGTGAGGAGATCAACCTTCAGGCCCAGGACGAGGATTTCGGCCAGACCCTGGGATTCTACGGGGTGGAGCAGGGGTTCTACATTGTCTGGCCGGTCCTGGGGCCTTCCAGCCCGCGGGATACCGTCGGGCGCGTCGGTGATTATTTTGCCTACCCCATCTCCTACCTCGACCCCTGGTACGTCTGGTCGGCCGTCAGGGGTTACGAGGTGGTGAACGATGTCTCCCTGAGGATCGGCGACTACGAAGCGCTGAAAGATGCGGCCATCGATCCCTACGTGGCCATGCGGGACTTCTACGTGCAGTACCGGCAGAAAAGGGTCGAGGCGAAGGGGACGAAACCGAAGCCGGTCAGCGAAGAAGAAACGGGGGAGACCCGTCCCACCCCGACAGGACCCATGGACCGGATCTTCCCTTTGAACCGCGAATTGCCCTGAGGAAATTTGATACGATCCTGTTACCTGAATGAAAAGAGGGTTGCGTTCTAACGGAAACGCAACCTCTTTTTGTCTCAGGATCCGACGGTAGGTCTTCCTACATGCCCAGGTAGGCCTTTCGGATCTCCTCGGAGTCCAGAAGCTCCTTGGCACTGCCAGTCTGCACGATGCGCCCGCTCTGTAGCACGTAGCCGCGGTGGGCGATCTCCAGGGCTTCCTGGACCATCTGCTCGACCAGAAGCACGGTGACCCCGCTTCGGTTGATGGCGGGGATGGTCTCCATCATCTTCTCCGCCAGCGACGGCATCAGGCCCAGCGACATCTCGTCGAGCATGAGAAGCTTGGGCCGCGACATGAGCCCCCGGGCGATGGCGAGCATCTGCTGTTCGCCACCGCTCAGGGTCTCGGCGGTCTGATTCGCCCGTTCCCGCAGGAGGGGGAAGAGGTCCAGCACCTCGTCCAGGCGCCGCCTGACCTCGGCCGTGGATTTTTCTGTGTAGGCGCCCAGCGACAGGTTCTTTTCCACGGAGAGCTTGGCGAAGACCCGCCGCCCCTCGGGCACGTAGCTGATGCCGAGCTCCAGAGTCTGGTGAGCGCGCAGCCGCGATATTTCCCGGCCATCGAAGCGGATCGTCCCCTGCAGGGGGTTGTTGAGGCCCGCGATGGCGCGCAGGGTGGTTGTCTTGCCGGCCCCGTTGGCGCCGACGACGGCCACCAGCTCGCCCGGCATGACCTCCAGGGAGACGCCGAAGACCACCGGCACGCCGTCGTAGCCGGCGTGGACGTCGACCAGGCTCAGGATGGGCTCAGGCATGGGTGCCTCCCTCCCTGCCGGCCTGCAGGCGGCGGCTGAATTTCGCGCCGAGGTAGGCGGAGATCACGTGCTCGTCTTTGATGATCTGACCGGGAGGGCCTTCGGCTATCTTGACGCCGCCGTCGAGAACCACCACCTTGTCGGCGATAGGCATGATGGCCTCCATGATGTGCTCGACGATGAGCAGCGTCACCCCGTTGTTGCGGATGCGCCGTATGAGTTCCAGCGCCGCCTTGACCTCCGTGGAGGTGAGCCCCGCCATGACCTCGTCGAGCATGAGGAGCTTGGGCCGCGCCGCCAGCGCGCGGGCGAGCTCCAGGCGCTTCTTGATGCCGATGGGGAGGTCGCCGGATGTTTTGTCGGCAAA
>Ga0172365_10000018_pt1 | contig 87842 bp, 118 predicted proteins | sample LakKivSesite48cm_FD_114535 | JGI IMG/M metagenome (GOLD analysis project Ga0172365, IMG submission 114535) | Sediment microbial communities from Lake Kivu, Rwanda - Sediment site 48cm | ecosystem: Environmental > Aquatic > Freshwater > Lake > Sediment | place: Rwanda: Western Province, Lake...
AGGGCCGTACGAGGGCGGGACAAGCTGAGTGCATCTTGAAAGTTCTCCAGAAACGGGGCGGCCCCATGACCGACCACGAACTCCTCATCGCCGTAAAACAGGAGTACCCAAAAACGTTTTCCGGGTGTACCTCCTTGAAAACCACCCTGAAGTACATCACAAAAATTCTCCGATATCCGGGTATCTACCGTCTTACCTCCGCCGCGGGTGTGAGGTGGAGAAAGTCATATACGTGCACCCCGCCTGGTCAGAATGTGGAGCCTCTCTCTGCGCCTGACCCGTCTGAGTGCGGGTCTCCATCAAGACCACACACGACGTTGCTGGAAGGCAACATTCTGGATACCCTCGCGAAAACACGCTACATCAGTCTTGAGGACTTGTGCGGCCGTCTTTTAAGTAAGTACGGAGCGAGTGTCTCGAAGAATACCGTAGATCAGACTCTTGCAACCCTGTACAACGCGGGGGTCATTGAGTGTAAGGTGTATACGGACGGCAAGACAGTCTGGAAACTTCCGTATAGCAAAGATGGAGCCATGAGGGGCGCCTCCAACTGGGAGTCCAAGATACTAAGCGTCTTGGAAGTTCACCGTGAAGATGTGTATATCCCGGCCGTCCAAATCGCAGAAGAAATTTGCTTACTGTACTATGACGAGGTTTATCCCGGCATAGCGGATTCAAGAGAAAAGACCAGACGGGTTCTGGGGTCGGTGAGTACGCGACTCTCGAAGTTGTCCGTGTTAGGGAAGCCGGTTGTTTGTAACCGCACAATCCATCCCTTCGGGTATAAGCTTGCATAAAGAGTCGGAACGGGCATCCGCGTTTACGGCGTAATGCTGTGACGCTGGTGCCTTTCTTTTTGGTACAAGTCGGTAACCAAACAACCAAGGAGGAGTGCCATGAGCGAAGACGTTCTGAAATTGCTGCGCGACGTAACCGCTCTTTACGAAACGACGCAGACGAGTCCCGGCATGGTGAGCACCATCGTACGGGCAACCCTGGAGAGCGCCCTGCACGAGCACGTGGTGCGACTGGTAGACGCGCTGGGCAAGGAATTCCCGAACCACTTCGTGCCCAAGAGCGAGTACGAGAAGCTGGTGGATGACGAGGTCCTGAAGTACAAGGACAAGCTGCTCGCGGCGTTCCACAGTCGTGTCCCGATGTCCGCCTCTTACGCGGCAGTGACCGCCGACCTTCAATTCCTGACAGTAAACGGTGTTGGCCGAATCACCGACGCTCTCCTGCGAGAGGGCCGGATCGCGGAGATCGGGTACAAGAACGGTGCGATGACGTACGTCTGTGCTGATACCGACCGGGACGCCGCCCCCGTCGAGGTGGTTGAGGTGAAGGACGACAACGTCTACGAACTCACCTCGACCGTCTCGAACAGGTACCTGGATCTTGTCGAGTCCATCCTGGTGGGTAACAGGTACCAGACAGAGTACGAGATCTACGAGAAGGCACGCGACATCATCGCGAGCGCCCCCGCCGACCCGCGGTTCAAGTACACCCACCTGAATACCTCTACCCTGAGTCTCGCGCTGATGGAACTGAGTAAGAAGGGCCGCGCCGTACGCAAGCGCATGCACACCAGCGGTTCCGGAGTGGGACAGGCCACCTGGAAGACACCAACCCGTCACTACAAGAAGATGCGCAGCGGCGAGTGGAAGAAACGAATCGTGGACTTCCTCGACTCTTCCGGAGGGATGCGCTTCTCCAACAGCGCTCTCATCATGCAGTTGCAGGAGAAGTACCCGGAGGCCGACCACGGCCGTATCAGCTCGGCGCTCGACCGTCTCGCCAAGGACGGCAAGCTCAGGCGCTTCCATCGCCGGAAGATAGGAGAGAAGCGCTACGAGTACTGGACAACCCCTCCGTCGCCCGGGCCTCTCCCCATGCCGCCATCATCCTCGAAGAAAAAGAAGTGAGGCGGCCATGTACATCATCATCATCGGACTGATCGTCGGCATGGCGATCTCGTTTGGAGTGGGCTTCTGGGCGGGGTACCTGACGCACCACATCAAGAAGGAGAAGAAGAATGTCATACAAGCAGGGTGACCGCGTTCTCATCCTCGATAGCGATCCTGTTTACGCCGGAAAGTCCGGCATTGTCCGCTCGTTCAGGGATGGGCAGATCGAAGTGGAGTTCGACAACGGGAAAGGTACCTTCGTCTTTTTCCGGGATGTTCAGCTCCTTGTCCAGCCCAACGCCAAGGTCGTACACGCGTACAAGGTCGGGGACCGCGTTCTCGGGGAATTCTTTAACGGGGAAAGGGCAGAAGGTACCGTAACCAAACTTCACCCTCCGGGCTATCCCGGCAAGATAGCTGTTCGCTTCGACAACTACGACAGTTACCAGGGTGCGGGGGATTACCACGCGTGGGATCCCCGGACCTTGATACCTGTGTCCGCGAACGTGCCTGAGGAGTCGGCCGAGGAGATCGAGCACCAGCAGAAGACCGTATACGCCGCACTCAGACTCACGACCGTCTCGGCGACATTCGTCTTGGCGTCGGGGCGCGTGGTTCACATGCCGGATCCCGTCGGCGACAACTGGGTGCTGGACGACCTGAACGTCTTTCCCGAGGGGACCGGCGTTTCCGTAACGACGGACCGCATCAACATTTCCAACGTCCTGCTCAAGGACATGGACACCGACATGCCGATCAACCGCGTCAACCACGAGCAGGGAAGGTGCTGGCTGAAGGACATGGAACGAATCGTCAATGCGCGGGACAGGAAGAGCCCGTTCGAAGAGCGCTTTGCCTGCATCACGGTACTTCGCTACTTCAAGGTGAAGCTCCCCGAGCCCGAGACCGACAACCTGTCGCTCCCAACTCTCCGCGCATACCTGTGGTAACCGCGGAAGAAAGGTCAGAAGGAATGAAGAAGATCACGCTCTGCTTCCCGGAAGGGGAAATCGATGGAAAGTTCTCCGTCATGAAGGTCGAGGTCGAGGGCTACCCCTTCGACTCCGAACGCATGGCCAGCATCATGACGGACTTCACCTCGGCGTACGGCAGCTTCCTCGTGGGTACTTCGAACAACAACCCCGACATAGCCGAGATCGCGCTGTACAACATCGTCGTGCCGCAGATCAAGGGAATCATCGAGGCCGCGCGTCTCGGAGACGTCGACATGCTGCCCGGATCCAACAACGAGGGCGAGTGTCCGCTCACCGACTTCGCCGGCGGCAAGATCAGCGCGGAGGAGATCAACGCCCGTCTCGGAAAGGCGAAACCCACCCTCCAGGACCGTGTCGTGGCGGAGGCGCTCCGCAAGGCCAAGGACATCAAGGGAGGTTCCGATGCGTAAGATCACCATCACGTCCGAGGACATCATCAGGGGAGAGGACCAGGATCTCATCCAGACCCTGGAGGTCGAGAACTACGCCGGGGACGACTTCACGGCACACCTCTTCCACGACCTCACCTCTTCCCTCTCCGCGGTGATCATCGAGCACATCCTGCCCGGGAAAGCAGACAACGTCATCGACCTCATCGCCCGGCAATTGCGGGATTCGGTCGAGAGGGCCAAGCAGGGCCATATCACCACTCACGCCGGGTCCGTCGGCACCCCGGCGGAGAAGTTGATACTCGACAACGCCCTCGGGTTCCGCGGCATGAGCAGGAAGGTGAAGAGCTGATGCCCAGCTTCCGCCGGCACCTGCGAGGGCTCAAAGCCTACATCGAAGCAGAGGCCGCACGTCAGGTGTTCGTCCCGACGTGCGCCTTCTGCAACATGCCCGTAAGAGGAAATCGGTGTCAGAACTGCGGAGCGCCGGTACCCAAAGAAACAGGACCGGTAATCAAGCGCAAGAAGGAGTAAAGATGGGATACTACCTCAACCCGCCCGGTGCGGGTACGCACGGAAAGAGCACCTGGTGTGAGGAGAACGGCATCAGCCTGGACGGGCTCGGGCTCCCCACGTGGGAGCAGATCCCCAAGGACTGCTGCGTGATCTTCGTGGTCAACAACGGCCCGTTCGAGGCCGCCGCCATCGCATACAAGAAGGACGAGTACGAGTACTTACAGGACCCCGGGGCGGTCGGCGGCCGTCCGGTGAAGCACTTCATGATCGAGAAGAAGAAAGCGGTCGACATCGGCGCGATCAAGATGGGAGACTTTCAGTGACGAAAAAAGAGCTCGAAGCCAAACTCGTCGCTCTTGGCGATGATGTTTCCGACTATCAAAAGCGCAGCGTTGTGTGCGCACTCGTTGGGCACAGTCGCGTCGTCTCTATGTGCTTCGGCTACGTGAACTGCGGCCGGTGCGAGGACCAGATCGGCGATACCCTCGGCGGAGCTTCGGACATGTCCCAACGCGTCGTCATAGGGCACCGGGACAATGAGACAGGAGGTGTGTGCTCTACCTGTCTCGCGAACTACAAGAAACTCAAGTGGGAAGACAAGGCATACCTGCCCGAGGAGACGCGAAACAAGCTCCTCAACGGGTTGGGGCTCAAACCCGCGGTCAAGAAAACCGCGAACAGGAGAAAGAGATGACCGAAGAAACCAAGGACCAGGTCGAGACGAAACCCGAAGGCGCGTTCGTCAGCTCACTAAAGCGCAACAACAAGCAGATCAAGGACGACCGGGCGACCTCGATCTCCGAGGACGCCGAGACCGCATACCGCCGGTGCATCGAGGACCTCGTCGCCGACATGCGGCGCATGCGGCGCGACCGCATCAACATGCTCGACCTCTCGCCGGAGAACACCTTCTCCCTGATGCTCGGCAAGGACTTCGACGGCAAGAAGTTCGTCGAGGCCGACACCAAGATCGGCATCGACCTCCGGAACATGGAGATCAAGCTGGAGCTCATGCAGAAGCAGTACGAGTTCCTCTTCGGCCGTTCGGCGCCGCAGTTGGAGGTGCGGTAATGGGGGGAGGAAGCTACGTCTACAACAGCAGCATGCGGCGCCGGGCGGACAAGGGCTGGTCCTCGACATCTCAGCTCCAGGATGCCGGCATCGCCGTTCCCAAGGGTTACGCCCAGAAGAACATCAACGAGGTCTTCCGGCAGCGGCAGATCGAGAGCAGGATGAACCCCTTCAACGTCCTGCTGCGGGAGAGCCGGGATTCGTCCGAGCACCCGGAATCGCTGGCCATCGTGATCGCCCTCGATGTCACGGGCTCGATGGGCACCGTCCCGCACCACCTGGTGCAGGAGGGCCTGCCGCACATCATGAAGAAGCTCATCGAGAACGGCGTCCCGCACCCGCAGGTGCTGTTCACGGCGGTGGGGGACCACCACTGTGACGGCGCCCCCTTCCAGGTGGGGCAGTTCGAGAGCAGCGACGAGCTGCTCGACCAGTGGCTCACCAGCGTCTACCTGGAGGGCGGCGGGGGTGGCAACGGCGGCGAGAGCTACCCGCTGGCCTGGTACTTTGCCGGGCAGCGCACCGCGGTCGACTGCATGGAGAAGCGGCAGCAGAAGGGGTTCATGTTCACCATCGGGGACGAGAACTACCACGACGACTACCACGGCGACCACATGAAGGCGATGTTCGGAGACCAGTCCGAATACCCGCACAACACCACGGCCTCCCAGCTCCTCGCCAAGGCGCAGGAGAAGTACAACTGCTACCACATCCACATCGGGGAGACCTCCTCGGGCCACGACATCACCGCCGTGAACCGCTGGCGCGAGCTGATGGGCCCGAACCTTCTGGTCGCGGAGAGGTACACGCAGGTAGCGGAGCAGATCGCCGAGGCCATCCTGCGCACCTACAAGGCGCAGGGCGTGCAGGCGAAACCGAGTGACGTCGTGACGCCGGTGCCGGACAAGCCCTCCGACCAGATGCTGTAGACCAACCTGAAATGCCCGGGCGTAGCCTCGTCGCTGCGCCCGGGTTTCCTCCTATCCAAGCCTTTCTTTTTGGTATCAGAATGTGACCCACAACAACTGAAGGAGGAGACAATGAAGGTAGTATTGGGAGCTGCGTTCGGCGACGAGGGCAAGGGACGCGTTGTCGACGCGCTCTGCGCCAGATCCCGGGTTCTCCCGGGCATGGTGCGTTTCTCCGGCGGCCATCAGGCCGCGCATCGTGTGGTCGTCGGGAGGAAGGAGCACATCTTCGCGCACTTCGGGAGCGGCACTCTCAGGGGGGCGCCGACATACTGGTCAAAGTACTGCCCCGTGGCGCCGGTGCATCTCATGAACGAGCTGGTTGCTCTGGAGCAGATCGGCATCGAGGCCCCGGTCATGCACATCGACGGGCACTGCGCCGTGACGACCCCGTATGATGTGATGTGGGGACGTCGTCAGAAGTACCTCATGGGGGAGCACGGCTCGTGCGGCATGGGCATCTACCCTACCTGGCAGAGAGAGCGCAACGGCTGTCACTTCCTGTTCGAGGACATCATGCACCCCGAGATCGTCCGGATGAAGCTCAAGCAGGTCGAGGAGTACTACCGTGCGGCGTTGGAGAAGCCGGACAGTGAGGCGGAAGAGCAGTTCCTCGGGGACTGCTCCCTGGTTGCCGGCTACGTGCGCGACGGTGCTTTCTATCTCACGTACAGTCTGAACGAATTCGTGCTGCACCACCAATCGGCGCGAGAAGCAGACGGGTTCAACAACACCACGCAAGGTCCGTACAGTGACGATCCGGACGACCGGGAAGACTTCCCCCTGATCTTCGAAGGCTCACAAGGCTTGTTGCTCGACATGGACTACGGCTTCTTCCCGCACGTCACGCCCAGCAATACCGGCATGCAGAACGTGGTTGAGATGCTGGGTCCCTCGTACCGGGAAGAGAACATCGAGACCTGGCTCGTCACACGCGCCTACTCGACGCGCCACGGCCACGGGCCGTTCCTGCCCCGGGCATTCGCTAACGACACCTACGAGATCAAGAACCCACACGAGAAGAACGGGGACGGGGGTCCTCAAGGGAAGTTCCGCACGGGCCCCCTCTCCCTGGACCTGCTCCGTTACGCCGTAAATAAAGACGCGTACCTCAGGCAGTTCGGTGTCGACAACGTCGTAGTCACGTGCAGGGATCTCATGCAGGGGAAGACGCTGGTCATCGACAAGGGGGTCCTGTGCGAGTGCCGCGGGGACCATGAGTTCTTCGTGGATATCAAACGTGCAACCAGAGCGAGAAACATCTGGATCAGCACCAGCCCAGACGGGGAGATCCCGCTAGAGAGAGTGGAGTAAAGACCATGCGCAAGTTCGTGTGCCACAACTGTGAGAACAAGGGAGACGAGGGGGTATGCACCCTGTCGGTGGAGGAGACACTGAACGCACCGATCTGGTGTCCGTTCCCGGTAACCGGACGTCCTCCGGATCCCGCAAACTGGGAGGAAGAGGAATGAGGATCAGCAAGTACGAGGGGGACCCCCTCATCCTGCGACAGGGCGTCGCCGACGCCACGCTCGAAGATGGCCGCACCGTAGAGGTCTCGATGTGCATCAGCAGCGGAGCCCTCATCGGGATGATCCATGACGTCAAGGGAAAGCACGTCTCCACATACCGGATCTCGCCGCACGACTTTATCACGTCGATGCTGGACTGCGAGGAGGGGAAAGAGGAGTTCGTGCTTATCGAGAAGGAGAAGAAGGATGGACAAAAAGCAGTATGACGCCATCGTCGACATCCTCGGAAATGCCGAACGTGATGACCTCATCTCGGCTCTGGAGCAGGACCGCTTCATCAAGTTCAAAAAACGCAAAAAGCTCTACGTCTTCATGGACTACAGGACCGGCCGGTTGCTCGGGCAGTACCCCGACGACGAAGGCGGCTTGTACGCCCTCTTCGACATGCCCGAAGAGCACAACAGCATGGGACGCCTCACCTACTCCACTACCATCAAGCGGGCCAAGGAGTGGCTGAAGTGGTTTCTGAGCGAGGCGGACCCCAAGATCATGCACTTCGCGCTGCACGATGACCTCATCAACGAAACCGCGGTGCTCGGCATCGCGCAGTACGAGATAAAGAAGTTCGTGACGAACCCGCCCGCGTCGGCGGTCGGCGAGGAGGAATAAACATGAGCGCCTACGCAACCGCGCTGAAAGAGTCGAGCAAGGAAGCGCGGCTTGAAGAGGCGTTGCGGCAGCATGACCGGGCAGAGAAGGCGGAGAAGGAGCTCGCCGCGGCGCAGGCGGTCATCCTGCACTGCGAAGAGGACATCAACTGGATGATGAACAACGAGAAGCTCTTGAACCCCGAGGTGTTCAAGTACCTCCACGACGCTGTGGAGAAATTGGAGGTGCCGACATGATTTACACCGTGGCGGGTGCGGCGGTCACAGGGGTGGTCATCCTCCTGTTGTACTACCTGCTGAGCGCCCGCAAGAACATCCGCAGGCTCACGGAACGCCTCACGGAAGTATCCCAAAAGCGGTCAGAGGATTCTCAGAAATCCAACCAGCAGCTCAACATGCGCAACGACACCATCAAGCGCCTGCTCCATGAGCAGTACGAACCGGAGACGCTGGCGTTCTTCATCCACCTGACCAATTCCAGCAGCTACATCCCGGACAGCGTCTTCGACAAGGTGGAAGCGCACCAGGCATTTATCATGAAGAAAAAGAGGGAGGACTGACCTATGGGAACCCACACCGCACTCTCCCCGCAGCAGGTCCAGAACTGGCGAGTGGCCCTGTCCCTGGAGATGGGGCCTCTCGCCTACGCCCTGCCCGAGGAGGCCATTATCGAGCTGCGAGACCGGATGCAGAACCATTTCAACCAACCGTCCGTCTCGGCGCCGGTTGAGCCGCCGGCCGCCCCCGCGCACAAGTCGACGAGGTCCTCCAGCTGGCCGCCCAAGCTGGGGGATCTCATCAAGAAAGGATGACAGATGCCTCAGGAAGATGATCTGAAGAAGCGTCTCGCCACGGCTCACGAGACCGTGGACGCCCTCACCCGGGACAACCTCAACCTGCTGTCACAACTCGACCGTATCGAACAGACCCGGCTGGACGCCGCTGTTCGGTACGCCAAGCAGCAGGCGGAAACCAGGAAGCACATCGCAACACTGGTGGCCAAGACAGACCGGTTGCAGGCAGCATACGATGACGGAGAGGAGGGGTACGCCTGGTTGCAGTCCAACCTGCCGACCAGGTACCTCGGGAAGAACGTGGTCAACTCCGCCGCGGACTGGCTTCGCTCGTTGCTCTCGGAGAACGCGCACCTGCTCACGAGCAGAGAGGGCTGGGCCGCACGCTCCAAGGAGCAGTTCGACCGGATAGGGGTTGCTCTGGATGCCGTGCGGGAGAAGCGCCCGTCCGGTGAGCCCGCCCGGGATGACGCCACAGAAGTCGAGGCGTTGGTGGTTGAGGTGGCGCGGCTATTGGGAGAAAAGCGAGGGATAAAGGAGTAAAACAGATGACCGGAGCAGAAGTCTATATCATGGGAGAGAAGCACGGGTTACTCGGTAAAGTGCGCCATGATGGAGATGACGTTGTGGAGTTCTTCAGCCCGGATAATCTCCGCAAGTTCTCGGAGGTCAAGGCAACGCCGCAGGATATCTGGAAGGCATACCGGGCGGAACGCAAGTTGCGCGGCTGGGAGGATTACCCCGAATCGGAGATAGACACCAAATACCCGGACGGGTTTGTGTTTCCGATTGAGGACTTTTACAGACACATATCTGATTCCTGTCCGGAAGATTGTTCGGAGTTCTTCCCCGTAATCACAGAGGGTCTTTTGGCCGAGCGCGACGAAGAGGATGGCCTGTTGTGCAGTTATTCCGATTACGTTGCGTTCATTTATCAGAAGGACGGAAACTACGTGCTTCATGAGACGTCGTCATTCTACGATGAATAAAGGTATGGTTGCACATGCATCTGGGGGGTCCCGGACGACCTCCGGGGCGAGGAGAAGAAATGAAACGGCTTAGATGGTTTTGGCTCAGGCTAACGTGCCACCATAACGAATGGGAATACAGGCGCATTTACGGTGACGAGATCAATATGCTCGGGCATCGTGTCGAGATGACGTGCAGGAAGTGCGGAAAGTCAAAATTGCGCCATCGTGTTCCAGAGGGTTGGTTTTATATGCGCCGCCCTGCGGGGAGAGGAGGAGTGAGATGAGTACGCAGCATGATTTGCGGGGCGCGGTGGCGATGGTCTGCCAGGCGTTGCGGCGACGGGCGGAGGAGTGTCCGGTGCTCGGGGACATGGCCAACGAACTGGAAGCCTCGGCCATGGAGACGCTGGGGGCGCTGACCGAGGCGCGGGAGGCGCAGGCCGAGTGCGAGCGGCTGCGGGCAGAAATCGAATCGCGTTACACCGTCGATGAGGTGGCAAGCTGGTTATTCGAATACCGTGGTTCGTATCGCAAAAAGACTTTACGCGCTTGGGTTGACGAGAAGCGCGCCGCCCTGCGGGGCGAGTAGGAGGGGAAGATGAGCGACCGAGAGACATACGGACCCGGCCCGACCGACTACGGGCGCAAGGTGGGGATGACCGAGATTGGGGAACTGCGGCTCACCCTGGCGGCGACACAGGCGCGGCTGGCCAAAGTCGAGCGGGAACGGGACGAGGCGCGGGCCGAGTGCGAGCGGCTGCGTGCCGCCCTGCGGGGCGAGGAGTAAACATGTTATATGTCGCGATAGCTTGTGTAGGAGTAGTGACCGGATTCCTTTTAGGCGTCGGTCTGTCAAGGCTTGATCGTTTCATAAAGCGCGAAAAAAACGACTTTCAGCGCGGGGTGCTAGAAATACTCGTACAACGCAAGGACGGGTCGCGGCGATGGATTGTGATCGATGTGGAGGAAACGGGAATGAGTACGGAATATTCCAAAGACACATTAGGTCTTTAAGGAGATCCCAAATGGACCGATTTGTTGATCTGAAAAACGGAATCATCCGTGACACGAAGACTGGCCTGGAGTGGCAGGCCGAGCCACTCCAGCCTGCCCCTTGGCAAGAACAGATGGACGCGGCTGCGCGCCTGGACCTCGGCGACCACACCGACTGGCGGTTGCCTACTGTTGAGGAGCTGGTTGCGTTGATCGACTACTCGAAGAGCAATCCGGCTTCTGAGTTCCCAAGGATGCCGTCCGACTGGTTCTGGTCGTCGTCAGCGCGTGCCGCGTCCGCGTCCTACGCGTGGGGCGTGGCCTTCAGCTACGGCGGCGTGTACGACGACGGCAAGACGCTCGGCAACTACGCCCGCTGTGTTCGCGGTGCCGCCCTCAGGGGCGAGTAGGAGGAGGAGGACGAGATGAAAAAGATCGAAAGAGTCTACGGGCACAAAACCAAGTACGGGAAGTTCTACCACATTTTCACGACTGATCCCGGCGTCCTTTGCTGTCGAGATCTCGACGCGGACGACAGCAAGCGTAAATTGTGGACGAAAATCCCTGCCGAGCAACGGTGCCGACAGTGCGATGCCGAAATGAAGAAAGAATACGGCGAGTAGGAGGGGACATGAGCGGTAAACAGTGCAAAACCCCGGGGTGCGGGTCGCACGCGGTCAACCCGCACTTGCACGGGCGCGAGCCGGGCGCGGACCTCGACCTGTGCGACATCTGCTACTGGAGGACGAGGGCCGAGAAGCTGCTGGAGGAACGCGACATCGAAGCCGGCCTCGCGGAGCAGTTCCGCAAGGCACTGTACGTGATCGCCGACGGGGACGCGCAGACATGGCCGGGATGTTCATCCCGCCGGGTTGCTGCGCTCGCGCTCGGGAGAGCGGAAGACGATATCAACCGGGGATGAACACCAGGATGAAACCGCCTGAGAAAGGAGCAAGAAGAAGATGACCGAGGAAGATGACAACGCCAACGGTAACGACAACGCCAACAACATCTACGGCAACGATGACGACGCCCTCGCACAGAAGCTGGGAACCGTGCGAACGGTGAACATCAAGCACACCGTCACCGGGGAGACCGCGGTGCGGGAGGAGATCCACATCGAGGGGTATCCGTCTGGGGCCACGACTACGCTCATGGTCGACATGACGACGGCGTTCGTCTCGATCCTGTGCCAGCACACCCCGCGGGGGGAGGCCACGCGGGCTCTCCTCGGGTCGTTCATGCCCGCGGCCCTGCGGGAAATCGAGAACTACGAGAAGAGAAACCACATCGAGCCGGAGGCGAACAACCTCCTCAGCTCGCTCATGACCCAGATGGCAATGGGGCGGCGAAACGAGAGCTGACACCGGCGTCACCGGGTTTAGCGGGAAACGAAGGTACGGGATTTTCATGGTCCGGACTACATATCGTAGGCCGGGCCCTTTTTTTATGTCTTCGACATGATTGAGGAAACAGTAAAATAAAAAGTCTCAGAATGTAGGCAAGGTATACAAAGGTGCGTATACGGTGTCGGTATCTGTGCGGGGAGGGGGGAGAAGGTATGGAGTAGGCGGGGATACACACACAAAAAAAGATGACAAATATCAGTTTTTGTCCTTGTTTTACTCCACATGTAAATCCAGCGTGAGTGAACGGAGGACGGAAATTACACCCCGGATTTAGTGTAAAAACAATAACGGTGTTCTGATGGAAAGAGTAAGTGGTCGAGGTGATTGAGGAAGCAGGAGAAATAAAAGTAGTAGGACCAAAAACAGAGATGAAAAAGCGAGGTAAAATCGGAAAAAGAGAGTTGATACGCTAAGTGCTGGTTTTTTCTCTGAAAAGGTTGATGGCATGCGCTAGCACGTAACCCTGCGTTCGTCGTTAAGATTCTTTAATGTTTAAGAGTTACGCGGCTTTACTGTTACGCCGGTGCTGTCACATTGATCTAGATTGTAATAAAAAACAAGGGCATACGATATCAAGCTATCTTACTTACTTACTTACTCTTTTTATAAAAGAAGAGAGAAGATATAGGGAGAATGGGGGGAAAGGGCATAGGGGGGTATTAGATTTGTTCTAGGGGCATGGGGGAGAGATCGTAAGACGATAATACCAAAACCCGTAACCTCTTGATATTATTGGTGTCGTTAGATGTAGTATATAGTAGGTACGAAGTGAAATGAAGAAAAAAGTGTATTACCCCCCCTAGCACTTATCCTGGCGCTTCGGAGCTGATTGGACGGGGTTTCTAAAAGATGAACGATTCCGCTGGCGTGTAATTCATCGTGCGACCGTTTTGATTTAGTACAATCCAGATGAGTGTGACAAATTCTTACGCCAAAGGTTTGCGTTATTTTCAATGGTTTCAAGGTAGTTACCGGCAACCGGGCCTCTTCAGGGTCTTCAGAAAACGCCGTGACGCCGTGACGCCGGTGGAATCGCCTGTGCTGTGACGCTGGTGCGAGGCGGGCTGTTTCCTTAATGATATCGCACCTTTCTTTTGGTATATATAATGGCTATGGGAATGAGTATTTGTAAGGTTTCCGAAAAACCCAATAGTTATCTGCGAGACCCGATTTTTCCCTGCTTTTTCATCTCTGTATTTGTGGCTGTAACTTTTAATTTGTTTTCGAGTTGTTGACTTTCGCATACTTAAGTGCTATAGGGGGTAATGTAATATTTGTGCGCACAATGTAAGAAGCATCGTAAGGAGAAATCATGACACGAAATGAATTCCGAAGTATGGTCGTATCGGGCACCGTGACGGCCGCCCAAACCCGGGAATTGATGGTCGACGTCGTGACGGGGATCACCCGCATGGTGGAGTCGAGGGCTGCCGCAGACCTTACGAAGACCTTGAGGATGGCGCACCCTCAGAAGGGCACCATCACACGCGACGAGGCCGAGACCCGGTTCACGGGGCAGCTCATTGAAGCCGGCGGCATCGGGTTCTTTGCGCGGGGCAAGCGCAACTACCAGGTGGTCCTCCACTGGCCGTCCATCTTCAAGGAAGGACTGACACATCCGCGGGCGGTGCAGACACGGATGGTGTGGGCGTTTCAGGCGCTCGTGCGGCGGCGCTCACCTCTGCTCTTCAGTCTTTTACGGCGTAAACTGATCACCGAGAATGCAATGTTCGATCTCGGGGACGACAAGGCTGATGGTGAATTCCAGGAAGAGGCGCTGAAGGCGGTCATCCCCGTCAACTACGACGAGATGGTTCTCTATGAGGGGTTGGTGAACCAGTTCAGCCAGATACCTGATCTCGGACGTGTGGCGGGCAAGGCGCTGGCTCGCACGCTTGAGAGCGTGGGCCTGCCCATGCGGAACCAGTACAACGTGCTGAGCGCGTGGAAGCACGTGCTCCCTCCCATCCCCAAGGGACCTTCGCTCTTTCATGCCAGCACGCTGGTCCCCCGGGCGAAGCTGGCGCTGTTCCGTGAGATTCTTCAGGCCGGCAAGGAAATCTCTCCGCCGGACATTGTCGTGGACACGTTCGGATTCGGAACTGCGAAGTACAGTCCCGAGATGTACGACGTATTGACGATTCCGCACTACGCACTCCCGGATGGCAAGCTTGGTGTGTGCCGGCGTACCCGTACAGTAGATGGCGCGGAGGTACGCTACATCATCATGAACTTCCCGCTTCTCGTCGAACAGATGAAGCGGGAGGACCTGTTCACCTGGGTGGGGAAGCAGTCGCGCGGCTACTTTCAGCATCACCCGGAGATGTCTTTCATCGAACATGTGCGAGCGCTTTGGACAGCGCAGTACCCGCTGCTCGTTCGCAAGAGCGCCGCGGACTTCGACGTTGACCGCATATGGCCGAATGTAGATCCCAGTACTGTCTTTGCCGTTCCTGTTTCGACCTTCGAGCACTACCGGCAAGTCGCACGGAAGATGGAGGCTGTACGGAAAAAGAACAAGAAGAAGATGCTGCCCAAGCGGCGGAGCCCTTCTTTCAAGGGGATTGTTCAGCTGATGCTCGGCCCCATTATGGAAGCGGGCGGGGCGGTCTTTGCCGTCCGTGCGGTCTTCCGGGAAGGAGAGGTGTACTTCTCCCCTGCTTGGGAAGCGGACTTCGATGACGCCTTCTTTGCTCCGCGGAATTACGTAGACGCAGGGGACAAGCTGCACGACGGCACCATAAGGAACGAAGCTACCGGTGAGTACTACTACACGATCTCGCGGTACGCTAAGTTCGAAGGTACCCCGGTCAGTCAGTACACAGAGTTGAAGGTGCAACTGAAGAACTACTTCGACGGGATGACCAAGCACCAGTTTCAGTACATGCACCGGTCGTTGAAGATGAGTCCGGCGAGAGAAGGATTCGTTCCTTATGGAGCGCAGAGCCGCAAGTTCGGGAAGATCAAATTCTTCAGTGTTCAAGAAGACCATATCATCACGCACTACCTGCGTCCGGGCAACATTACCGCCGTTGTGGCGGATATCCAGGAGATCGACCCGCTGAAAACACGAGCGGATATCATCTACCGTGCGCACCAGCTCCGGGAGATACTCATCGGAGACGGACAGTACGAACTCAACAGCTTGCCACACGTGAACTACAGTTCTATTCTTGGTAAAAGATTAAGTGACCTGAAGACCCGCAAGGAAAGGGAAGAAAGTGAAAAAGCCCAACAGACATCTCAAAGTGACGATCTCTGAAGTGGTGACGCCGGCGCCTGATCCCGACGACGAAACAGAGGACAACCCCAATTTCAGGGGCGTGATCAACATGCCCACGAAGTTGGAGGTCGCGTACGTGAGAAAGCTGAAGGGCGGTCCACGGTGCGCAGACCCGCTGCATCCGGTCTACGTTGATAGCCTGGTAGAGGCGTTGGCGTACATGATCTCTCTTACAGTTGAAAATCCGCAGGATGTTCCTATCCTCGCCAACATGGTATTCGGTCACCTATCCAAGAGAGTCCAGACGTATTCCGGCGCCCGCTTTCCGGACATGTACGCGAAGCTCCTGGAGCAGACGTCTTCGATGCACAAAGATCCCGGCAAGCTCATGGAACGCAAGCAGGCGTTTGCTGAGCACTTCACCATGCAGCTGAACGGCTACGAGAAGCCGTGTGCTGCGTGCAACCAGTCATGCGAATTCAAGAGTGAGTTCGACAAGGAGTGAAAGAGAATGGGAATGGAGATCCGTCCGCTCGATCTTCTGGAGTTCGATGAAGATGTTCCGGCCCCGGAGCCGACGTCGACTCCAAGTACGTCCTTTTCCCCTTTGGGGGTGCTCATCGGTGCCGCGCTGTCGCGTCTGATGAAAGAGGAGGAGCGTCCTGCTTTGCCTAATATTCGTATCGAGCTGCCCGCGGGTGTCAAAAAGTTCGAGATCCGCATTCGCTACCGTTAGGGAGTAAACAACATGCACGAAGAGTCCGCGGTGATCCCGATTCTCTGTCCCATGTTCTACAAGGGCGAGCGCTGCAACGGCGTTCTCAATCGCAAGAGTATCTTCCATACGGACATGGCTACGCATCAGGGAGTCGACCTGAACCACATCACGGAAACGTTTGTTTGCGCGACCTGCAAGGCAACAGTGTATCGCGCTTACCAGTGGCGAGTGCCTCCGGAGGCACCAGCGTCACAGAGCAACAGCGAGAAGGAGTGACCGCGCGATGGCAAGCAACACCAGGAGAATAGTCCGCGACCACATCAAGCCCTACACCGGTGCCACCGTGTTTGCGGGGCAGATGCAAGAGCTCGGATGGAACATCATCAAGTTGGAGCGCAATGACCCTGTGGTGAGAGTCTTCTACGAGAAGGAGTTTCAAGATGGAGATGCCCGAATGGCTGACGAAAGCCGATGAGCTTGCCAAGTCCCACGACCCTCTTCCGAAGAACAAGCTGTACCCGCTGAAGAAACTGCACAGGAATCTGGAAGCGTATCAGGAGCTCCTCATCGAGCTCATCACAACCGTGAGAGCGATCAAGGTCGCGATCGCGAAGAAGATCAAAACGATGGAACGTTATGGCTACTAGCCTGAAGACGGCCGCCGAGCAGGCCCGGGCGCTGAAGGAGCGCTCGGGTCTGACCGTGATGGAAACCGTCTACGTAGAAATCCGCGCAGCGGAAGGTGGCGACGACGCGAAGCTCCTCGTTCGGGAGATGGCGACGATCTACGCCACGCTCGCAAAGAAACACGGTCTCGAAGGAGACATCATTGATGACAGACCTGGGCAGATGGTGCTGGAGTTCTACGGCACCAACGCTCAGGTCTTATTTAGCCGTGAGTCCGGGGGTCACCGGTGGCAGCGTATCCCCCCTACGGAGAAGCGCGGCCGTGTCCACACATCTACCGTCACCGTTGCTGTAATGTCCCCGCCGCCGGAGCTGCCGACGCTCAACCTGGCACACATCCATGAAGAACTCTACCGCAAGGCTGCGGGCAATGGCGGTCAGAACAACAACAAGGTGGCGACGGCTTGCCGCCTTACGCACATACCGAGCGGTCTTCGCGTAGAGTGCTGCTCGGAGCGCTCACAGAAAACGAACCGTGACCGGGCGATGAATCTGCTCATCTCCAAGCTGTATACGCTGCACCAATCCAAGATAGACAATGAGAGAGCCGGCGACCGCAAGGCGCAAGTAGGTAGCGGCATGCGGGGCGACAAAATACGCACGTACAGGGTACAAGATGATAGAGCGACCGATCATCGAACAAACAAGAAGACCTCGCTGGAGAAAGTCATGCGAGGAGGATTGGAGGCGTTGTTCTAATGAAGTATCGCAAGAAGCCCGTTGTCATCGAGGCCGTTCAGTTCACAGGGAAAAACGATGCTGAAGTCATGGCGTTCTGCCCGACCGCGCGTGACCCGGTGGACAAGAAGCCGAACCTCATCATCCCGACGCTGGAAGGCGAGCATCTGTGCTCCGTGGGCGACTGGATCATCAAGGGAGTGAAGGGTGAGTTCTATCCGTGCAAGCCCGACATCTTCGAAGCCACGTACGAGAGGGCGGAATGAAGCGCCTTGTTCTAGTGCTCGTAGGCTGGCCGTGCTCTCTGCATGAGTGCCCGTCCGAGTTCTTCCTGTTCAATCCGGAGCAGTGCTCGCGGCGTCCTATCGCCGATGGGCTATCACACTGAGGAAGGAGGCAAGCGGAGAATGAAAACGAAGAAAAAGAAAACGCCGCAGGAGAAGCCGGTCGAGTCGACGATCCGAGTGGACTTCGTCCAAGCCGCCGGTACGGCTATCCCGCTCTGCTGGATACCCGCTCCCGACGTAAAGGCGCTCATCAAGTTTCTTACCACGCATGCGCCGTTGATAGACCAGGACCGCGTTGTCCGGGCGCAGTACTACGCTGTTGCGGACGTACTCGGCCAGTACGTGCGTGAAGCGGAAGCGCGCAATGACAAGTCCGAAACGCGGGGGTTCACTTACCCAGACAAGGACAAGTAGATGTCGAGTGACCGTACTCTTCTGATAGACGATCTCCGCGGTTTCAGCGGAGTGGACATCATCGCGCGCAACTACTACGACGGTGTGTGGGAGCTTCAACACCACGGGCCGTGGAACACTCTCTACCTTGATTACGATTTCGGGGACACGGGGTCGTACGATCCCGAGCGCGGGCGTAACATGAACGGACACGACGTGCTTGTCTGGCTGGAGAACCACCCGGAGCACATGCCGGAGATGATCGTGATCGTCAGCGATAATCCGAATGGTCGTGAGCAAATGAACCGGGCACTCAAGTCGATGGCGGAGAGGTTCCGCTTCTCCCCTGCACTCTGAATTTCTGGACGCTACCCGTCAGTCGCGTGTATAACGTGTCTGACGGGTAGCAACAGGAGTATAAGACAGTGACAGACGAATCGATCGCGAATCCCGAAACCCAAGCACGTGTGCTCGATTTTTTTGGCTGTCGCAAAGGTGGCGTTGTTCCTCCCGGCATGCGGCGTGTCGTCTCAGACATCGTCAAGAAGAACGCGGATTCTCTCAATGAATCCATTCTCGAACACGAGAAGAAGAACGTCCCGGAAGAGCCGGTTGCAACATCCAAAAAGCGCAAGCCCAAGCACAAGTAGTACGGTATACTGATGCTTGTAGGGACGTGCATGTCCCAAGGAGGAATCCATGGCGGACCAGGAGCTCAATCCCCTTCAGCAGGCAAAGCAGAAGCTTGCTGAGAACATGACGATGAAAAACGTTCTGGCTTCTTTGCGGGGAGTTATCGCGAAGAATGCCCCTGACACTCTTCCTCGATTTGACAACTACAAGCAGAGCCTGCGGGATCGCGGTATACAGGTGGACTGAGCAGGCCGCGGGTACCGGAAAGGAGCGAGGCGCCGTGCCAAAAGACCACAGCAGTGTTATTCCTGGAGCACCTCCCGTTGAACTTGCAAAGAATGGCATCAAGGTCACGATCCGGTGGAAGTTCATCGCTGCTATAGTCAGTACCGCTGTCGGGGCCTTGGGTGTAGCGGGCGTCACCGCAGTTGTGGGGGTCAACTTTGCTTCTGCTACAGAGCTGTCCGAGTTCAAGTCCGACCAGGACATGCAGCACTCGCGTATCAACAAGACTCTCGAAGACCAGGATACGCACGCCAAAGCCCAAGACACGCGAATAGAAGAGATCAGCAAGACTGTGTCCTCGGTGCAGACGATCCAGCAGCGGGACGTGGCTCGCAATGAAGCCCGGCGCCTTACCGAGAAGATCCCCAAACGCGAAGAAAGAGAAGAGACCTACGACCGTCTCTACGAGCTCAACCTCAAGAGGTTACAGCGCGGAGATGACCCGTGCGGTTCTGTCAGCTGTGACTAGCTCTTCCCCCGGTTTTTCGCTACACTCTTAGCATGATGACGAAAACCCAGCAAATCATCGCCGGGCTGATCAAGCATGCCGAGAAGACGGCGATGCACGGTTACCCGGACTACCAGATGACCGAACCGCAGCAGCCGCCCCTCCCACAGATGTCCATCGACATGTACGGCAACGCCGGGTACTTCGCAGGCAATCCTGACCCTGATCCGATGGAGGAGGCGGTTCCTGTTCCTCCTTCCACGGACGCCCCGGCGCGTGGCCTTCTCAGCGGCTTCCCCGGCCGCTTCGTTGCCGGCGGCGCTATGGCGGGCAGTTTTGCCGGTAAGTCCCTTGTCGAGGATTCACTGAAGCGCGAAGGCCGCATGATCAACTTCCTCCAGGGGAAGGGCGGGCCCGGCTCTCCGGTGGTTCAGGATATTCTCTTGAAGGGTTTGGAGAAGGGGAAGATCGCGCCGGACCAGCTCTCCGAAGCGCGTGCGATGCTGACCGACCCGAACCGCTTGAAGAACGAGTACTTCAAGTCACCAGGAGCGTGGGAGCAAGCGCTCAAGAAATCTCGCAAAGCGTACTGGCAGTCCATGGGCAAAGGCCCAGGACTCGGCATTCTCGGCGGCGCGGCGTTGGGTCTGGGAGCAGGGGTGTTGTACAACAAGTTCTTCAACAAGGAGTCCGCGGACCGTGGGCCGGGCCTGCTCAGCAAGTTTTCCGAGTCGGCACGTACGCTGTACCCGACAGTCTACGAGCTGCAACGTCAAGGTGTTCAACCTGGACGCGGCTATCCTCTCAGTACCAGAGCTTTCAAGGCACCACCGCCCAAGCCGGAGTTTGTGGAGACCGCGTGGCGCGGCTACACGCCCAAGCCCTCTCCGTATGCCGCTACGGCGTTGCACGAAGTTCCGATGATGTCGTCGCATCCGTTGTCGAGAGCTGCGGCGGTGACGCAAGATGTGACGCGCGCTGCCAGGATACCCGCGCTCCAGGAGGTTACGCGCGTAGGCAAGGGAATACTCGGAGTGACTAGCCGGGGCCGTATTCGATGAAGATCATCGACACAGAGATTGGTTCGGTAGTCAGTCTTTACGTTGTAAAGTGCGATTGCGGGTACGTGTTCAAGTCCCGGACAGACCGCTGGAAGATGACATGCCCTGGTTGTCAGAAGTCCGCGAGAACTCGGGATCTTGATGACCAGGATTACGGGTTGCGTGACACGGACGATTTCGAGGACCCAACGTGATAAAGACTTCATCCCAGATTGCCGACGAAGTGTTGACCAAGCTGGCTGTGAACTTCCTGCGTCAGGCAGTGAAGGGTCAGAAGTCCACGCAGCGGGCCATCCAGGCACCAGCGAAACTGCGTGAGCCCAAATCCGTTATCGCAGCGCCTAAGCCGAAGGCGCCGAAGACGCAGTCTCCCGCACCCCCGAAGCTCCCGGCACCTGAAAAGAAGACACTGAAGCCGGCGAAGGTCGAGGGTGTGGCGGTCCCGAAAGCGGTGGTAGAGCCGGTGAAGGCACCGGAGCCGAAGCTGACGCAGCCGGGAAAGACGCTGACTCCACCTAAGGCTCCGCAGACGGCGACGAAAGCGCAGGTACCGCCCGGCACCAAGAAGACGACGAGTCCGTCTGAACAGCAACAGGCGGGTGCGGGGTACTTCAATACCCGTCCAGGGTCGTAAGAGGTATTCGATGAAGTACATTCTCGCTCTACTGACCACCGCAATTCTAATGACCAGCGGGTGCACGCCGGCCGCTCTCAAGTACGCCCAAGGACGCAACCCCGGGTGCCAGGTCACAACGTTACAGCGCACTGGTGCCTCGACGGCTGTGCTGATACAATGTCCTGGACAAGACCCAAGGACGGAAACGTTCACGGAGAGATAAGGACAGGAGGTGCGTTATGCTGAAAACAGCCAACCAAATAGGTAGCGAAGTCCTGACCAAGCTCGCAGACCTGAGTGACTCTCAGCGGTTTTCGCGAAACGTGGTAGGTACCTTGGGCGTTCTTCCGTACGTGGGGGGACTCGCCGCCCCGATTTATGCCGGCGCTACTGCACCAAAGGGTGAGGGTTGGAGCCGTGCTGGTGGCGTTCTTGGTTGGGAGATGCTTGGTAGCGTTCCTGGTTATGCGGCGTTGCTGGCGGGTCGGGGTATGGGGAACGCAGGTCTCCAATTCGGCGGATTGGCCGCGGGTCTTCTGGGACAAGGACTCGGTGCGGGATACGGGATGCATCGTGCTATAGCGGCTGAAAACGAAGCGCGAGGGCGGTGATGATCAAGACAGCATCCGAAACGTTTACGGAGATGTAGGAACATGCAGAAGACGGCATCCGACATTGGGAACGAAGTTCTGATGAAGCTCGCGCTCTCGCCGGAATACATCCAGCGGGCGTTGTCGGGACGTACCCTACGGCAGATGGTGTACGGCAAGACGACGCCCCACAACCTCGAAGGGTTCGGGAACATGATCGCCGATGTCGCTGCGGCGTCTCCTCGTGCCGCTCGTGCGACGGGAGCTCCGGCATCTCGGGCCGAGATACTTTCCCAGCTGGCGGAAATGCCCGCGGCGGATAGAGCAGAAGCCAACCGGTTCTTCCGGGAGGTGGCGAACACTGTTGAAAGTGTCCCCATGTCGGCGCGTGTACAGCTAGCCCCAGAGGTAGCAGCGGCCATGCCGGGGGCGGGAGCGGCGGGTATCAATCTGGGCGTGCCTTCGTTGGCGCAGCGACTTCGCATCAACCGGTTGTCGCGTCGTGCGGGTGTTGGCGCGCCGTTTGGTACACATGAGCATTCCGTGTGGGCAGGCGATGTGCGTCCGCGCGCAACAGCTTCTCCTGAGGTCGCTGCTCCGGCAGCCGCTGCTTCCCCAGCAGCCGCCGCTCCAGTGTCCGTAGGTGGCGGCGGAGGCGGAGGCGGAGGCGGCGGAGGCGGTGGCAGCTCGATGGCTCCATGGCTGATCGGTGGCTTGGGTGCGGCCGGACTCGGTGGAGCAGGGTATGGCCTTTACCGAGCGACGAGAGACTGAAGTGCAAAAAACAGCATCCCAGATCGGCAACGAGGTTCTCAACAAGGTGGCTTCAGTCGAGGAAGCTGCGGAGAACACGTTGAGAGAAGTGCGGGACATGCACCAGCGAAGCGCGTTAAAGTACCAGGCGGCCATGCGCGAGAACCAGGCGGCGGCGGCGTCACACATTGCGCGCAACAAACTGTTGAAAGGTTTGGGAATCGCAGGTGCTCTCGGTTTGGGCGGCTATGCTCTTTACCAGCTTGGAAAAGATGATGATCAAGACCGCGTCTGATATCGGTAACGAGGTTCTGGGGAAGCTGGGCTACCTGTCTCCGCAGGATATTCTCATGCAGCATAATCCCGGTATGGGGATGCCGCAGACGCCGATGCCCATGATGCAGCAGCCGGGAATGGGTTTTGGCGGCGGGTACTCTCCGTACGACCAGATGATGATGCAGCAACAAGCGGGCGGGATGCCCGGTGGAGGACCGTACGGTGGATATCCACCCGGGTACTGAGACATGCAGAAGACAGCATCCCAGATCGGGAACGAGATCCTCTTCAAGCTGGCTCAAGGTTACGAGCAGATGGACCCGAGCTACTACGAGGAGCCTGCTCCCCGCAAGCGGCGTTGGCCGGCGGCGGTCGGTGGTGCTGCTGTCGGCGGACTTGCGGCGCATCACCTCCTGCCGAGCCAGATGGTGAAGGACTACCGGAGTGCGGCGGGCAGCATCGAGGGCAAGGCACAGGCGTCTCTCGAAGCACACAAGCCGCATTACGACGCGCTGACAGACACGTACAAGAAGGAGATCCCCGGCCACGGCGTAACGGTGAGAGATGTCACCGCCGAGGGCAGGCCCTTCACGAAGAAGATGCCGGCGCACATGGCGCAGAAGTATCTCAAGAGCCGGGCGTTTGCGGAGGCGATGCCCCGCACGCTTCTCGGTGCTGGACTCGGGCTCGGCGCGGGGATTCTCGCGTCGAACGCCATGGACTAAGGAGACGGGGATGTTCAGCAGCTACCAACAGGGTTACATTTTCGGGATGCAGAAGCTGGGCATGTCGCACGGCTATGAGGACATCCCGAGGACGCCGACCCCGGAAGAGTACGCACGTCGTGTCGCGGATGCGGAGTGGCGGGCGAACAACGCGGCGGCCAGCAAGGCTGTGTACGAGGATGTTCTCAAGAAGAAGAACTTCACTATCGATGAGCTCAACCGGGGCTTTGCTGATCAGAAGCAGCACTACCTAGACCAGACCGCCAAGCTCCGAGGTGAGCACGGCGCGATGTCGCAGGAGCTGGGTAACATGGGACGTCCGACCCGGTGGTTCGGCAAGCTGTCGCCAATGAAGAAGGGACTTGTCGGCGGAGCCGCAGGGCTCGGGACGCTCGGACTCGGACTTGGTCTGGGTCACGCGCTGTCGGGAGATTGATGAGTGACACCGTACGCGAAAGGGTGGTGTTCCGCGCTGGTAAAGCTGGGGCTGTCGAGCTCCGCCGTAGCGGCGACGTCTGGCACCACTTCGGGGGCAAAGCCCGGGGCGACGACGAACACGACAACGGCGCCGAAGCAGTCGAAGCCGTGGCAGTGGTCGGCCGCGAACAACATCGAACCGAAGTTGCACGAGAACGCGTGGTCGCACGCGCAGAAGGATCTGGACACAGGTGAGTCCCGCGTGATGGCGAAGTTCGATGCGTCACAGAGACAGCCGCAACTCCCGGTGGGAGGGTGAAATGACGAAGACAGCGGAACAGATCTCCCTGGAGATTCTCCAAAAACTCGCGCAGTCGGGCGAAGAGAAGAGCCCAGTTCTGCGGGGCCTCGCGGGAGCGGGAATCGGCGGCGCGGCTGGCGGGTTGACGGGGTTCGGGTCGGCGGTGCATCATGGGGTGAACAACCCAGAGCTCCGCAAGGTCATCGAACAGCAACATGTTCACGGCGCGAAGACTCTGAGGCCCGGACAGGTTGCGAAGATGAATCGCTTCGGAGAGATGGGACGAGCAAGAACAGGCAAGGGCGCCCTCATCGGCGCAGGACTCGGCGCAGGACTCGGAGTGCTGTCCGCGCTTTCATAGAGGTGAAAGATGAACGCATTTCAACAGGGTTACTTGTACGGACTGTGGAAGTTGGGCTTCTCCGAGGAGTTTGCTGCGGCGCAGCCGCCGATGTCCCACGAGGAGTTCCTCGCGGCCAAGGGCGCAACGACACCCCCGAAGGGGGTTTCGGCAGCAGCCAAGAGTGAAGCGGGCAAGGCGGCGAAGGGCGGCAAGGGTCTCGCGCACCACGGACGTCAACTTGGCGCGACGATCGCGAAGCACCCCGGCAAGGCGGCACTCATCGGTGGTGCCGGCCTGCTCGGTGCCGGCCTGCTCGGGCGTGCAACAGCGTAGGAGAGGTGTCATGCTGAAGACTGCATCGCAGATCTCCGACGAGGTGCTGTGGAAGCTCGCCGCGGCGTGGCAGCGTCGTGCTGCTCAAGTGGGAGTACCCCAGCAACAGATCAATGCAGCCACGCAGACTCTCAAGGCACAGCGGCCTGACGCGCTTGCGGTGAAGCAGCGTCAGCTGGCTGCCCGGGGTCCGGCGGTGAAGCCCGGTGGCGGGCTCATGGGCGGCATCAAGAACCTGTGGAGCAAGCCGCTCGGCAAGGCGGGGCTGATCGGCGGTGCTGCGGCTCTCGGCTACGGCGCCTACAAAGCCTTCGGCGGAGGGCAGAAGCCGCAGCAGCAGTACGGAGGCTACTGATGTACAAGCTCGCAGCGTGGGAACAGGGGTACATAGAGGCGCTCATCAAGCTGGGTATTGCCTACGGTCCTGGCGCGGCGGGGATCATGACGTCCGCGGACATGTACGTCCCCGAGCACAAGCCTCCGACGACATCTCTCGCCCAGCGGAAGTCTGAGATGGAAGCGTCTACCGGCGCAGCCAGGCAGAAGCGTGTCGCTGATCGGATTGCCATGGGTGAGAAGGCGACCAGCCCCGGCGGCAAGGCACTCGCAGCTCCTCTCAAGTTCCACGAGCACCCGATTACGCGTCAGGTGCAGATCAGCCCGGAGTACAGGGAGTACGCGAACCAGATGCGCGCAAAGGCCCCGGGCGTAGGGGCCGGCCCGGCCGCGGCGTCCAAGGCGTCACCTCTCAAGCGCATTGCCGGGGGGCTCACGAGTCTCGTTTCCAGGGGCAAGGTTCGCGCAGCCTAGTTCTTCCCCTCTTCTTGCCGTTGACGTATACTCCTCCTTAGTAGGAGGAAATACATGCCATATCCATTCCCGTCCCCTGCATCCTTGCCGCCGTTGGGCGCGAGTCTCGATCTCGCTGTGGCGTTGGAGTTCGACGTGGGAACCCCCGTGTCCGACAAGGCGGCCAAGCTGGGACAGATGCTGTCGATTCCGTACGACCAGGTCATCATGATGACGCACGACATGGAGGCGACCTGGCGGGATAATGACATCTCTGTTCCGATCCGAGATGATTTGATCACGCTCTACACGCCGCTGGCGGACCCTGAAACCTCCTACGTTGTGGGGATCATCATCACCTGCGAGATGGGAGAGGCGGTTCTCTATTTCTGCACGGACCTCGCCGAGACCGGGGCGTTCGACCCCCCGGACTACCACTACATGATCCCGACGCCGATCACTTCAGGCGGGTGTTTCATCTACGTGAACAACCACGACTACGAGCGCGCAAACAACTGGCAGGGGCAGGTGGATGTGCCGATCTACATCGGGGAGATTCTCGCCGGGGCGTTTCTGCCGACGCGGTTGACGTCGTACGTTTTCCTGCACACGAAGGGAGTATGACTGATGCACACCCGAGCACCCATTCTCGGACAGTTCATGGAATTGACCCGAGGAAAAGTCACGATGTCTGCGCAGGCTACATTCCCGGCGGGCGGACTGGCAACGGCAGATCAGAAGCCGGTCGTCACGTGGGCGCTTGAGCACTACCCGTTCTCGATGCGCATTGGCGGATACGTGGATATCGGGGCGACTGACCCCGCCAGGGATCTGGATGACTTCACCAAGATCGCTCCGCTTTACATGGATGAGGCGATAAAGGATGGCGGGGAACCGCAGCTCGCGGGGATCAATCCCGTGAAGGCGATCCTCATTCGTTGCTTGGTCGGGTCGGGGTTGATATACGTCAACGTTTTTCCGGGCGATCCTCCGGCTCCGCCTCCTCCGATTTCGGAGAGCGTGAAGCAGGCGGTGTTCCCGCTGCACGCGGGTGTCGGACTGTTCTACTACACGTTCCCGCGGAGAGACCCGTGGCGTTGTGTATTTTCGTCGGACAACTCCGGCCCCCCTCTGGTTACAGAGAAGATCACGATTCCGTCGTGTATCATCGACCTGGGGCTGCGGACGTTCGAAGACAGCAACCGCTTCCAGATGGAACTTTTTAGGTAACAAGGTGGTGTGATGCCTTTCAAGAGCGAAGCGCAGCGCCGTAAGTTTCACGTCATGGCCGAGCGGGGAGAGATCTCCGAGAAGAAGGTCAGTGAGTGGGAGCACGAGACTCCCAAGAAGGTGAAGGAAAACTTGCCTTACCATGTAAAGAAGTCCTCTCAGGAGATCGCCAACGAGGTTCTGTCGAAGCTGGGTGCCAACCTGCCCAAAAACATCGGCGTTTTCACTGCGGGATCGGGTGGGCCTAAGGCTTTGGAGCGTGTCATGAAAGCAGAGCGCTCCATCCCACGACCTCCCCCGGCGAAGCCGGATGTCCCGATCGAGTGGCGGAAGTCGATGGCGCAACGCCCCGCGCCGCAGAACGAGATGTTGAAGTTTTTCTCTCTCAAGGAAGGACAGATCCCGGCGTCCCCGAACTCACCCGTGGGGTCTTCAGGCATGCCTACCGAGACCCCGACGGCTGCCAGCGTGGGCATGGGGAAAGGCAACCAGGCTCCGGCGTTCGGCCAGCCCGGCAAGATGGGCAGCGCTCTCGGTCTTCTCGGCAAGTTCGCGTCGGCAGATCCGTCAGCTGTGGAGGCCGCGGTTCTCAAGGCTTCTGGACCCGGTGGTGGTTCGAAGCTCTGGCAGAGTCTCACAGGTCTCTCGGATGATGTTCTACTGGCCGGGATGAACATGAAGGAGAAACAGCGCCGGGCCCTGGAGCGTGGCTCTGAGAAGAACGCGGCTGAGACTCTGGCGTCTTCGATACTGATGCTCACGAAGATGAGCGAGGTTCCGAAGAAGCAGACCGAGGACAAGCTCAAGGGCGGACTTGCCGACAACAAGCCGGCCAGTGACTTCGACCCGGACCAGATGGAGATGGGCAAGAAGGTCGAGCTCGAACACACGGATGACCCGCAGCTCGCAGAGGAGATCGCGAAGGACCACCTCGACGAGATCAAGGACTACTACACCCGTCTGAACAAGATGGAGGACGAGGCACCGAAGAGCGCGGCAGCGGCGTGTGACACCCCCGGCGAGAAGATCCGGAGCAAGGGCAAGGGTCGTGGGGAGGCTCACGGCAAGGGAGAAGGCCCGCTGGGTCGAGTCCGCCAGATGTTGGAAGACGAAGAGAAGAAGGCGGCGCTGACACGTGCCGAGCGAGGCATCTACGAAAACGAAGACGCGAAACGCCGGCATTTCAGCGCCATGATGGCCAGCGAATCTCCCATGAAGACCGCAGAGATGCTTCGAGAGTCGCCGCTCTATTCGTCAACCCCGCTCCCACAGTCTTCGCCTTCGGATATTCTCCAGCTTCTCAAGGCACAGGCGTTGATCGAGCAGCAACAGCAGCAGATGAAGATGGGACAGATCAACGACCCGGGTGACGGGCCGCACCTCCCGTATCAGATGGAAAATGAGAATTCCGGCGACCAGATGCCGATGGGCGACATCCAGGCAAAGATGCAGCAGCAAGCGATGCTGGAGCGTCTCTACGCCGAGCAGATGCGGGCCAAGCAGGTCGAGGACACGTACAAGGGCAAGGTCCGCAGGGGTGAGCTCATCGGCGGGATTGGCGGCTTGCTGGGTGGCGGACTCCTGGGTCACGTTGTCAGCGCCGGCACGGGCGTCCACATGCCTGCGACGTTCCTTAGTGCCGGAGCTGGTGGTTTACTCGGTAAACACATCGGCCAGGGCATCGGACAACAGCAGGGTTTGGAGTATCTCCACCAGTACAGCGGGGTGCCGTGGGGGATCCAAAGATGAAGCACGTTGTCACCCAGATCGTTCAGGCAACACAACAGCTGAACGAGAAACGATCGTCCATCTCCCAGCTGTTAGGGAGTGCGGAGCGTTCTCCTGTGTGGCATGACGTGGCGGAAATCGGCGGGTTGGGCCTTCTTGCCGCACCCTCTGTTGCTGACCTGGCGGGTGATCCCTGGAAAGAGAAGAACAAGGCACTGGCTGAGATCGCAGGACTCGGCATTCTTGCTGCTCCATCGGCGCACAACCTCATCGGAAAGATCAGACAGCCGAAGGTTGCCGCGGATGAGCGCATCGGAGGGCCATACCTCCGGTACGACAACGAAACGTCGAACAAGGCGATCGGAATGCCCCCCGAGGAGCCGCAGTCCCCGGCCTTCTCAAGACCCGAACCTCCGTACAACGGCGGCTACACGATGAACGATGTCAGCCTGCCGCGCTACCAGTTCGAAGTGTCCGAGCAGCCGACGTTGGGGACGTCGAAGGCGCTGCCTTCCGCGAAAGAGTCTGTTGCGTCTGTTATCGACAAGATTGCCCAGGGCGTAGACGACATGAACCAGGAGATGGCGCCGTACTACTCCCAGCAGCCGCAGTACATAGTGCTCCCGCCGCGGGAGAAGCCGTCCGGGTCTTTCGTGCCTCCCTTCGTGGGTGCGGCTGTCGGCGCACCTCTCGGGTGGCATGTCGGAGAACAGATGGGCCTGTCCAAGTACCCCGGGTACAAGACGCTGGATAAGGCCGTGGACTGGCTGGGCAATCAGAGCTCGAAGCTCCCGAACTCGCCGCTGGTTCGTGATGCTGCTGACGTAGCCGGCGGAACCTTGTGGGGCAAGTACCAAGGCTTCAAGATGCTCGGGCCGATTGGTATGTACCGCTTGGGCGGTGCGGCGCTGGGTCTCGGTGGTGGGCTTCTGGCAGGTGCGCTGGTCAACAAGGCGATGGAAGACTAACAATGAACGAGTACTTTTCCCGCGGTGTCTACGCGGCGCTCACCAAATTGGGGATGAGTCCCGAGGTGCTCGCCGAGCATCATGCTCGGATCATTAACGCCGCGAAGCGACAAGGTCACAAAGTTCCGACGTTCGCCGAGCTTAACGAGATCCTGCCCCCCGGCTGGGAGAAGAAGTACAAGGGCTCCTGGCAGGAAGCGTATCTCGGATCCGACTGGCTGAAGCAGCGCAACTCCGAAGTGCTGGAAGCCAAAGAGAGAGCACGTGAGAACGCGGCGTACCAGGCGGCACGGGCACGTCAGTCTGCGTCTTCTTCAAGGCGGCGGCAGTCGACAGGTGCGTCTTCTTATGACCCGTGGGAGGAGTACGCACGAAAGGAGTACGCACGAGCTCGTGAGGCAGGGCGGTGGGAGGAGTACGCACGAGAGGAGTACGCACGAGCTCGTGAGGCAGGGCGGCAGAAAGCAAAAGAGTCTCCTTACTCCAAGGCTTGGGAGGACTACAAAGCTCGAAGAGCGGAAGAGCAGGCCGAGTACGCGTCGCAGAAGGCAGAGAATGACCGCAAGTGGGAGGAGTCGAAGCGCCGCTGGGCCGAACAAGACGCCGAGTCGGCCCGTCGCTACGCTGCGCGCCAGGCCAAGTACGATGCCGCGCAGAACGCAGCAGCCGCACGACGTCGTGCGGCGCAGAGTGAGTTCCACAGTAGCTTCGAGGGTGGAGGAGGTTCGTCTTCCCGCCCGCGCTCTGGTGGTACTAGCGGCTTGGGTCTCGCCATCGGGTTAGGGGTGCCACTCACCGTAGCCCTGGCGTATGGACTGTCCGGAAGTTCGGACAGCAGCAAGAAGAAGGCTAAGAAGCGGGCAGCTCGCTGATAGCCTTCTTGAACCACTCCCTCACTTTTGCTTCAGGCCAAGCGTACAGGTAATCGGGCCCGCTCAACACCTTCACGTAGTGTTCGATGTCCGGGGACCATCCGTACTTCTTTTCTATTTTGTATTCGACGAGAAATGCCTCTCTCTCGAACCTGAAGCGGAACCATGAACGCCACGCAGGAAGTGGTACAAATAGATAGAGGAACAGGAACGGCCACATCCCGATCGACGCCTCTCCCAGACCGAGCGCCGCGCACTGTTTCACGTGGACTGTTTCATGTTTCAGGGTGATGTAGTCACTGAACGTGACGTGCTTCAAGTCGGTGGACTCGGGGTACGCGATGAGGGGGCCGAGGGTTGTGGCCCGTCGCATGAAGTCGCTTTTCTTGAAGCCCCGCACGACCCAGAAGATCCAGTCTATTGCTTTCCAGAACCAGCGGTGACGTGCCTTTGTCGTTACAAAACCGCCGTACCTTTCGTCGAGTTCGTCACAGTCGAGGTTGAACCAGGTCTGGATCACCTCGGGATTTTGAGGAAGAGTCATGTTGCACCTCCATGACTAGGAGTGTAGCACGCTGAAAACAGAAAGGAGTTAGGTATGAGCATTGGCATTACGAGCGCATATTTGACGACCTCTTCGTCGTACTTGAGACGTACGGCGAGAAAGGGAAAAGCCGATGAACAACTTCCATTTCAGAAGATTCCGCGATCAGTGCCAGCGGTACATCGACGAGTACACGGACATCTGGCAGGCGGGATTGCCAGAGTACAGTGGGGACTTCTCCACAGCAGCGAGAGACTACTTCCACCAGATGGCAGAGAGGTTTCATGATCAGGAGAGGTCGTGGGGATCGGTGGAAAAGAATATCAGGAGCAACCTGATCATCTACCCGGTGTTCGAGAGCATCATCCGGCGTTGTCCTGTGCCGCACAGCTACTCGGCGCTGGTGTCGATGCCGGAGTTACATTGGCTCACGCAGTTCTTGAGTGTTACGGTCGCGCCTGCCGAGTCAGTGGACGCGTTCATGGAGAGTCTCCTGACTACGCTCATGATGTGGTTCATGAACCACAGCATGCGGGGATGCGGGGACAAGGCTTACGTCGTAAAGCCGGATCTCCGGTGGGCGCTGGAGAACACGGAGCTCAAGGGGTTTCCGTCTGACGACCTGCGGCTTCCGTTTCCGGTTATCTACATCGACGCGGAGGGGTTCATCGATGTCTATAACCCGCTTACCGGCATGCACAAGTCACTCGGTGTTTACGTCATGGAAGACAACACCAGGACGCCGAGAGTCTGGCGTCTCCTCATTGTCGGCAAGGGCAAGTCCGACAGTGCGCTGGGACCGGAGTACGACGACGCGCTCTACCACTACCAGATTCTGTTTCCCGAAGGGGGCACGGTTGACGACGCCCTCCAGTACTCCTTTGACTTCATGGTGGGCAAGGAGACTCAGACAATCGAGGTCGAGTTCGACGGGCGCAAGTTGAAGGTACAGAGCAGCTTCGGACGGGAGGAGAACAGGGAGAGTTTCATCATGATGTGGCAGAACCTTGTGCATCTGTTCAAGTATGTGATGAACGTGATCGTGTATACGACGACGCAGGATGCAGATGTCAGACTCAGGGCCACGTCTCCGGCGTATCTGGCGCTCAGGGAGCGTGCGATGAAGACGTCTGGTGAAAAACGGAGGCGCCTCTTCGACCGACTGAAGGGTATCGAGCCAAACAACGCGTTTGTTCTCGGCGGGAACATCACCATCGACCGGCAGCCCAAAGAAGCTTCAGATTTGGTAGAAGAACATGAACGCCGGAAGCAACGTGTGCGCTCGTTGGTGAGCGGTCACTATCACACGTACAGGATCGGCACCGGCCGGACGGAGTCGATCAGGAAGTGGCTGTCCCCGTACTGGCGGGGACCTGAGCACGCGCCTCTTACGACCAAGACGCGCGTCGTGAAGTGAGGAGGTTGCATGGAGAAAAAGATAGTCGATACTCCGGAGATCCCTCCGGGACTTGAAGACCACTTGACTGTCCGCAACGGTAAGGTGGTACGGAAGAAGTGGGACATGTTGGGAATTCCTTCTCCGCAGGAAGCGGTCGAGGCGCTCAAGAGGGCGGGCATGCTTACCGACGAGGACGAGCGCCAGGTGCTTAAGGAAGCGGGTATGCTCGACGATGAGGAGGAACATGAGTAGCGCGGAAAGATCCCAGAACAAGAAGCGCAACGCGATCGGCGACCAGTACCCTGATGTCACGCACATCCGGTCGGAGGAGAACAAGACCGAGGCCCTGTGCAAGGCGTCGTCCCCGAAGGCGATGCGGTTCGTTCCGGCCGACAAGGCGACGTGCCGGTCTTGCCGCAGGAGGAACGCGAAATGAGCTACCGGTGCAAGAAGTGCAACGCGATCGTTCCCTAGAACGCGGCGATGCTGCGTATCACCAAGTACAGGACCGTGAAGACCGCGGAGTCCGAGAGGCTGTGGCGGGAGATCGAGTCCGAGATGTCCGTCTGCGCCGAGTGCTTCAAGACGCACACGACGCAGGACCTTGCCGAGAAGTTCAAGAACGGTTAACCTGGAGTCAACGGGTGTCCAACCCGTCTCCATAATCGGCACTGCGCCCCGGGGAGGGTTAAATCCCCGCGAGGTTGCCGGAGGGGTCGAGCGGTAAGTGAGCGTGCACGCGTTCCGGACACGAAGTCGCGCAACGATCCGATGAACCCCTTCCGCACTTCGCGACGAGCGGTGCCCCCTACACTCAGGAGGCGAGATGTCAGGAGCAGAAAGAAAGATGGCGCGGGCGAAACAAAAGAAGGGCGGGGTGAAGATCGAGATCGATTACACGCAGCTCGGCGAGATGCTCATGCCGCGGATGCTTGAAATCCTCAAGCAGACCCTCCCGCAGAAGGAGACGTACGAGAAGGCCATCGCCGAGCTGAATTCCGCGAACGTTGATCTCCAACAGAAGAACAAGGTACTTCTCGACCAGCTCGAAAAGTACAACAAGGAGATCGACGGGTCCTTCCAGGACCACGAAAACCGGCTCCAAGCTCTGGAGGGTAAACGAGAGCAGGTCACACCCGAGACCACACCGTAATACCTGAGATTCCACGAGAGACAAAAGAGAGAAAAAACCAGCAGCGCGGTATGGCACCGTGCGGGAAGGGAAATCGCTATGGCAAGATTCTTCACGAACACAGCCCCCGGGATCATCGTTCAGACGGACCCCTACACCTTCGTTCCCGTGGGCAATGAGCTGGGGCGACACGTGCGTGTTGCGTGCGGCAAAAAGACGCCGCCGGACCTGGTTCGCAAGAAGGTGGAGGGGATGCAGTTCGAGCGGGCGTTCATCGAGCGCGGGAGCTACATGCGCCTGAAGCCCAAGCTGATCGAGGAGGGGGTCGGAGGAGAGGAGCAGCCGGTGCGGCAGGAGCAGAAGGACCGCGTTCTCCTGGTCAACGAGCGGGAGAACGACACCATGAACGCGATCGTTCTGGTGCAGCTGCCCAGCGGCTACAAGGGCGACAGCGTCATCAGCGTTCACGACAAGGCGCAGATCATCGCGGACTGTTTCGTCGGACACGGCGTGAGAGGCTCCCTCGGGGTGAGCCACCACGTCCTCGCCTACATGGCACCCGGCGGGGAGTTGCGCGGCCAGGTCACGGGCCACCGGGTCAAGAACCCGTGCAACCGTTGGGTCTTCGACGGTGAAGAGATCGTCTGCATCGAAGGTGGCGAGGACGTGTTCTACAACGCGTCCGAACACACCGCCCGCCTCGACACCCTCCCCTAGTTCGGGGGCATCAACTCTTCGAAGTCCATTTGACGAGGAGGCTTCCCATCGGGGGAGCTTTCTTTTGCCTCGCCGTCGATGATGATCCCCCGGGCAGTGAGCTTGACGCGCTGGAGGCGGTGAGTCTCACCGTCGGTCATTTCGATGAAGCCTTGCACGTCCGGGTGTGCAGCATCGATCTCGATGTTCATTCTCCGTACGTGCCCGAGGAGCTTGCCGCCCGGGCTAAAAAGAAGGGCGTCACTGATTAGGCCCGTCGGACTCTGGATCCGGTACGTCCCGTTTTTCAACATTGGCGTTTCCTTTGTTGTAGTTGAGTGCCGCCATGCGGACGAACTTGTCGACGTCTGCCTGTCTGCTGTTGAAGGAAACAGCGACGAATCCCATGACGAAGACGATGCCGACCATGAAGGCCGAGAGAGACCAGCCGATCTCGTCTTGCTTGACGAGTGCTACGATTGCCATTGCGGCGAGCATCGCGTCCACCACGAAGAACGCGATGAACTTCTTGCTGGCATACCATGCTTTCTCGAACACCTCACGAGTCAGCTCTCTTTTTTCCATCTTCGTCATGGGTCGTCTCCTTGTTTCAGTGGGATTCCACCGTTTGTGGAAGCACGTGTTCCTTGATGGTGACAGTATACGTCCGCGGCTTCGCCCTCACCACCATTCCGAGTTCCTGGTCCCACTCCAGCCCGCGGTCGATGCTGTAGATGACATCGAAGATGTCAGGCTCCTTCTCCATCGACTGGCGGAGCCTGCCCAGTGTCTCGATCAGGTTGTCCATCACCTTGAGCATCGAGTCCTTCATTTCCACCGTCAGCTCCATTGTTCTTCTCCTGTTCCGGCGTCTCGATCACGACGTTCTCCCCGCGGTTCTTGGCTTCCATCCCCAGAAGGATACCCGCGAGTTTCTGCCGGGCGCTGCGGAGCATCTTCATGCTCTGGCAGCTATCACACTTCAGGTCGACCTGTTGGACGTTTCGCTTCTCCCCGTCGATGCGGTAGAAGCGTTCCTGGATGTTCAGGCCGAACAGCTTCACGGACTTCTCCCAGCGCTCCTGGGACAGCTTGTTGTACTCGTCCGCCTTTGCCTTGAGTGTCTTCTCCAGGGTCTCACACTCCTGGAAGAGGGTCTCGATCTTCTCCGAGAGTTCCTTCAGCTCGGGCTCCTCGTTGAAGAGGCCGGCGGTGCGGGTAGCGACGTGCTTCTCGCACTCGTGGTCGGAGCGGAAGACCAGGGTGATTGCTTCCGACATCGCGGCGTAGAGTTCGTCTTCATGCCCCGGAGGCACGGGGATCTCCTGCGACTTCTGCAACATCGTGTTCAGCTGCGAGGCTTCTCGCGGCATCTGACAGCCGGAGTGGGCTTTCAGGACCTGCATGGCTCCTTTGCCGTCGGGTAGCGGGTTGAACCGCTCCTTGCTCGCGGTCTGTTGCTGGGCCATGCCTGGGGGCATTCCAGGCATTCCGGGCATCCCGCCCATAGCGCCTGGGGGCATGCGGCCGGCCAGCTGCTTCACCATCTCGGGGCTCATTCCGGGAGGGAGTCCTCCCATGCCTGGAGGCATCGGTCCTCTACGTCCGCTCATCCTCTTGCTCCTTTTCTTTTTCCTCTTGCGGGGGGAGATCCACACAGATCTCGTTATGGATGCTATAGCTTCCGGTCGTTAACGTCAATACCGGCTCCTGGATAACGGTGCCTTTTCGTTCGAAACGGATAGCAGGCTCATCCAGGTCCTTCGGAGTCCACCCTTGATCCTCCATGAAGACGTAAGACAGGATCCTTCTGTCGAGTATCGAAACCTCGATAGGACTATTCTTGGTGATCTCGTGTGTGCAGATGACTCCGCGTAGAATGTACTTTCTCTCCGAGGTCGATACACGGTTCATGGCTTGGGCTTCGCCTACCGCGGAGTCCCAGGTCAAAACGATTTGCGTGATGATCGACGGGTCTTCAGACGGGTCGGTTTCTACTACTTGGCCTACTCGGGGGTTATCCGGGAACTGTGGCATCGTATCCACTCCTCTACGTTGACAGTGATTTCCTTGAACATCTCTTCCTGCCGACCCTCCAGGTTGATGAATGCCGTGCGGAACAGGTCGAACGGGATCTTCTCTACGGAGGTCTCGCTGGCGTGTTGCATCATTGAGGTGCCCTTGTTCGGGTTGTCAGGACGTTGGATAAGGATGAGGTCCCCGCCGAACTTGTTGACTATCGCTTCAGCCTCGTTTGGAAAGCGCACATCCGTAATGACGATTTTTTCGAACGGGTGATTAAGGAGTTCTCTCCCGAGGTGGGTTACCCAGATATCCGGGTCATAGGCACGCCCGACTTCTGTGCCCAACTGTTGTAATAGCGTTCTGACCTTTTCTGGTTTGGCTGAGACGCGAAGAACCTCCCACGGCACTCCGAAGTAGTCGTGCGCGATCTCCTTGATCGGGTCGGCCAACGCCATCCGGATGAACCCGTGTTTGTTTACCAGGTAATCCGCGACCATGTCCTTGCCTGCCCCGGCATGGCCGCAGATTCCCAGAACGTAGTTGATACTACACATCTTCCTCATCTTCGGGCTCTGGTGGCGGAGCTGGAGGCTCCGGAAGGTCAACCGTGTTTTCGGTTTCCACGACGTCCACTCTCTCGGCAGCAGCGATTCCGTCATCGAGTCCGATGAGCAGGAAGCGTTTGCCCTGGTTCCTCAGAAGGAACACGGGCAGGACGTTCTTCTTCTCGTCGAGGACGACGTCTTCCAGGTAGACTATCTTCTGGAAGACGGACGGGATGGAATCCTTCCACGTCCCATCGACGATGAGGATGCTCCCGGAGTCAGTCTCTACATGTCCTATCAGTTTCTGGTCTCCCATGTTCGCTCCTTCTATCTGGTACGTTCTACCCGGTAGCGAGGTTTCTTTCTAGACGTATCGATTATGACGTGGCCTCGCTCGATCTCGTCCTTCCGAGCACCTAGCCAGCGTGCTACGGATGTGATTTTCGAGTCGTACACGAGTGCCCTGTCTGTGCGTGGGTTCCATCCAGGCCACAACATCCAGGGACGCGGGTGTGGTTCCTTTATCTTGTAGCGGTACGAGTACTGGATGGCCCGGCGGGTCATCTCTTGGATACCCATGTGGATCCCGGGAACCATTGAGGTCTGTTTGTTGAACCGGTCACGGCTGAGTTTCTTGATCGAGGTTCTCAGCTGCCACGGTCCGATGTCGCTCTTCCCGCAGATCTTCACCTTCTTACCGTTGGGCATCGTTGTCGTGGCGCTGGGGTAGTATGAGTCCTGCAAGATGGCCCACACGGTTTCCCGGTCGTAGGAAAGCTGGAACTTTTCCACGAGCTTCTTCGACACCTTGCGTCTGGTAGTTTTGCCGTGCCAGGTTTCCGAAACGAGACGTCTCTCTTCAGATTCCGACGCCCACTTGCGAGTGGGGTAATCGAGAGCACACGGATCGAAGCCTCCTTCGTTTGCGTGAGACGCGAATACCCCCCAGAGAGGCATGGTGACTCCAGTACGTTTCTCGACGTCTTCCATCGACGATAAGAACAGCGCCGCCCACTCCCCGGCTTGCTGGACGACGTCTTCTGTGGGGACTGCTTTTCCGCACTTCTGCCAAAAGACCGCGCGGGGTTTGTTTTTGCCGGCGGGCACAGTACGCGAGCGTAGAATTGCGACGGAAAGACGGTAGAGCAACGTGGCTTCAGGGCCGGGATTAGCCCAAAGGTTATCCAGATCAATGTTTCCGACAATCTCGTTTTCGATACGTGTTTTCCATTCATCTGACAGGTCAGGGGCAGGTTCTTCCTCCTCTGCTTGAATGGACTCTTCGGCGAAGTTCTCTGACTCTATCCTGAGGATTTCTTCGATATCAGGGATAAGCTCCCCTGCCATCTGTATGTCGTCTTGCGCTTCTCGGTTGAACGAGCTCCCGGATGGGTTGTCGGGGGCTTCTAGTTCGTCGGTCAGTGCTACTGCGGCTCCCATTAACATGGCCGCGATGGTACAGGCGATTAACGATACGGGCACTCTCATGTTACCTCCTCCCTCGGACCCCTGCGGGCCGGGATTGGTGTAAAGCACACTTTTTGTGCAGACGAACTCCTTTCGTTTGATGTGTGTGTAGGCCGATTATAGCGGAAAGAGCGGAGAGGGTGCTAGGCTTTCTTGACGTTTTCCTGGAACCAGGACCAGACGTCCTTGCAGATGTTATCGAACTTCACGAGTCCGTCGGGATAGAAGTGCCGATTGTTGCAGTTTTCCAGGTAGACCGCTGCCACGATCTCCTCCTGGGTCAGACCATGGTCCTGGCCGTACAGTCGGATGTAATCGTTGAGGGACTGAGTACAAGCCCCTACCCTCTTGAAGAAGTCTGCTTCTTGGGCTTGTGCCATCGCTTGTGACGCCTTGTTGGGGTCCTGTTTGCTGCCAGGAACGCGTGTTGCTTCGATTTTCTTCCATCCACCGTTGCCGTCGGGGACAGACACCATTTCGTTTTCGGACATCACTCTTCCACTCCTCTCTTCTCCCACCACGGGCACGTGGTGATGATGTCGTTCTCGTGCACCATGAAGATCTTGGCTTGCATGGTCGGGAGTTCTTCTACGATCGCCCCGGGAGGAAAGACGTGGTCCCCTACCTTGTTTTTCGGGTAGACCGACCGCTTCAGGCAGGGACCGCTGTGCAGCTTTTTCGGGGGAGCGTTCTTCTGCACTTTTCTCAGGGCCCAGTAATACTTGCAGGTACCGCAGGATTTCGTCGCCATGTTGTTTATCCTCTCACGTGGAGTTTTGCTTTGTGCTTTGCCAGAAGACTGGTGACCGGGAGACTGTGCAGGGCGTGTGCGATTCGCCTGAACGCCGTGGCCTCGGTTTGCATGACCCCGGTCGAGACCACAATCACCGCAGTCTTGGAGCGCAGAACCATCTCCCCGGGTTCCGCGATGTAGGCAATTGTTGGGCGCAGTACTTTTATACCACATTCTCGCAGTTCTGCGCGAAAGCGCTCGTTTACTTCGTAAAGAAGTTTGGACAGGCGCTCGGAAACTTCTCCGATTTCGTCGTCATCTGCGTCATCGAGATCACCGAAACTCACGCCGAAGGAGTCTCCATCCAGCCGTACACGGAGTTCGCTCGGTGGCATTTCGGGGTCGGCGTCTTTCTTGAGGAATTTCGGGTCTTCCTTTCCCGGTTCAGGTTCTCGGTACGGGTTGAAGATCCCTGCGGGGTTGTTCATGATAGTCCTACTCCTTTCGAGAGATCAGGATCGCGGCAGTCTATGTGGACAAGTTCAAACTCTTCGAGGAAGAAAGCTCCGAGCGATGCTAGATTCAGAGGGTGAACGCCCACATGGTCGATGATGAACGCTTGCGTTACACGATCGCCGGGTTCGAACCGCTTTCGGCATCGACCGCAGGTGGTTGAGTCTACTGTTGGGTGGTGTGCCATGTTCGAAAAAAAAGAGCGACTCCGCCGTTAAGCGGAGTCTGCTCGGTTCTTACTTCTTGCCCAGATCGGCGAGAAGCTTCTTGGTGATGCGAACCTTCGTGCCGCAGGACTTGCATACCCCGATCTCTCCGGGCATGGCCACGACCTTGGTGTCGCACTTGGGGCAGGGCACTACTTTCGAACCGGGTTGCCTGGGCATCGTCTTTCTCCTTTTTGCTGGTTAATGTCCGTTAACGTCTGTTAACGGCTCATTAAGGAAGTTAACAGCTGTAAAGAAGTTGTCAACCACGTTTTCGAATCCCAAGGATAAAACGATCATCTTTCCGTAACCTGCTGGCCCATACGGTTTGCCTGATGCGACTTTCTTTTCGAGCTTGTCCCAATTTGAGGCATGCGCTTCCGGGTTTGAGGTCGAGGTCCAGAGCCGGGTGTCCAGGATCGCAATGACCCCCTTGTCGGACGTCGAGCGGATAAGTCGTCCTGTTCCTTGTCGGAGGTCGAAGATCATCTTCGGAACGTAAACGTCGTGGAACCAACTCTTCCCCGCGCGCTTGACCAACTCCTTGATGACGGCGTCAGACTGGTTGGGGAAAGGCAGCTTGGGGATGATGACGAGTCGCAGCTTCTCTCCTACGACGTCGATCCCCTCCCAGAAACTCTTCAGCCCGAATAGCACGCTCTTGGGAGTGTTTCGGTACTCTTCTAGAAGGGCTTCCGCGCCTTCATCCTGTTGTGCGAGCAGGTTGAGCCCGTAACTCTTGAAGTGCTCTTCGGTCATTGCCTTCACGTCTCGGAGGTCTGTCCTTGCCGTGAAGAGTACAAAGGCGTCTCCGTTCGAGTACCGGCACAGCCGGAGGATCTCCATGGAGACGGCCTTCAACCAGTTCTCGTGGTTGGCCTGGTCAGACGGATTCGGGATCGGCGTGTCGTACGTGTAGCGGGGCGTGTAGAGCCGCGCCTGTCTGTTGTAGTCGAAGGGGCTCTCGTAGAAGCGCTCGACGGTGTTGTATTTGTCTAAAGTGGTGATTGTTCGGGTTCTTGGAGTCGCGGGTACCCTCGGAAGAGGTGTAAGATCCAACCCTATGCGTTTCTTGAAGTAGTCGAACTTCTTGTTCACGGCCAGCGTGGCGGAGACGAATGCCTTGGTATTGATCTTCTCCAGCGCGGCCTGTACCAGCGGGCCAATTTCGATGGGTGTTCGGATGAGGTGAGCGTCTCCGTTGCGCTCTTCGTACAGGAGAACAAATTGTTTTTCAGGATCAGGTGTCTGGAGCTGTAGGACCAACTCTTCAAGGGACTTCATCCTGCTGCACATTTTCTTCAGCTTGCTTATGCCCAGGAAGACGTGGGCCTGCGAGTACTCCCCTGTCGCAGTATTGGACATCTTGCTCATGGTGGTCTCGAACAGCGCACTCATGACTTTGAGTCGGTCCGTGTAGTCTTTCATCATGGAGGCCGCGACTTCTCGCAGCTTGTCCTGATTGATGACCTTGGAGGATGAGTCCATGTAGTCCCGCGCATACGCGGCTAAAGACGTTATGCCGTCTTGAAGTTTGGAGAGTCCTCCCAGCAGGTTCGAGGCGGACGTGTTTGCCAGATCCTCGATCATCATTTCAAGGTCGTGGTCTTCCCGGAGAATCCGCATGGATTTCTTGAAGTGGTTTACGCTGACCGTGTCTGTGTAAGCGGAACGTACCGCTTCTTCGAAGTGGTGGGCCTCGTCTACGATGAGAATGTCGAATCTACCGAGAATCTTTTCCCCGTACCGAAGCTGGTAGGCCAGCACGTGGTGGTTGGTCACGATGATGTTGTAGTTCTTCGGTTTGGGACGACAAGCGATCCGGCACCCGCCCATGTTCGGACAATTGTCGGTTGAGATGTCTGCGAAGTGGTCGGACAGCTCAGGAAAATCGGACCGCTCGATCCAGGTCCTGAGGACCCCGTACTTCACCCCGGTAGTGATGTAGGCGAGTCTGCGTAGGAGTGCAGCACTCTTCTCCTTGTTGAAGGGGTTTTTCTTCAACACCTCTGATACGAGGTCCGGACAGAGATAGTTAGTCTTGCCTTTGATGTTGATGAAGTTGAACTTTCCGTCCGTTTCCGCGTCGAGAGATTCCTCGTCTCCTTCGGTGTTGTTATCGAAGCTGGCGGCAACGTACGGCATCTTCTCTCTCAGAGTTGGCAAGTCCTTGTCGTAGAGCTGGTGTTGCAGGGTTTTCTTGGCTGTGGCGATGACCAGTCTCTTCCCGGACAGGATTCCGGGGACCAGGTAGCCGTAGCTCTTTCCGATGCCCGTACCGCCTTCGGCCAGGAGGATCTCTCCGTTATCGATCGCGTGCTCGATGTCCACAGCCAGCCGGTACTGTCCTTCTCTTTTTTCTTTTCCGATGCTGAACTTTCCGTCCCGGAACACGTCATCGGCGGTTGTGCTGAATGGTTTTCGGCAGATGGTGCACAGCTTGATGTCTTTGGCTCCGTCCCACGGCAGGACCAGGCCGCACGTTTTACAAATCATTTTCCTCCTAGTGCGAGCCTGTGTGCTCGACTAATGTGTCGTAGAAACGCAAAGTAGATCTCGTCGGACGAGTGCCGGGAAACGTACGACGGGTGGAACGTGAGAATGGCGGTGATGTCACCCCGGTAGTAGACGACTTTTCCGCTGTTATCCACAACTGGAATCCTGTGCGGGTTTTCTCCCAGGATGAACGCCTGTGCGAACCTTCCCAGGGCGACAATGACCTTTGGCTTTACGGCGGAAAGTTGCTTGACCAAGAAGGGTCGACAGTTGTTCAGCTCCTCGTCAGTCGGGTTCCTGTTTTCGGGTGGCCGGCACTTTACACAGTTGAGGATGTTGTACTCTCCGGGTTTGAATCCTACCCGGGACATGCAGGATCTCAGCAAGGTTCCGGCACGGCCGATGAATGGCACACCTTGTTCGTCTTCTTTCTCCCCCGGGGCCTCCCCGAGAAAGACGCACGGCGCGGGGACTGCTCCTTCCCCGATCACGACGTTCCGTCTCCCGAGGGCCAGCTCGGGGCACTTCTGGCAGGTTAGCATCTGCTCGGTGAGCTTCATTTGGTGACCCTCCTTGGTTGGCGCTTGTCTTTTACCACAGAATATCTTAAAGCTTGGTTAACCCCTCTTTAACAAGGAGATATTCAAATGGCAGATCCCACCACCAAGGCGCCGCCCCTCATCGGGCATTTCGACGGACAGGCTCGCGGACCGCAGCAGAACTCCCCGCGCGTACCGCGCAAGGAACCGCCATCAGGGGAACCGAATGACCCGGCGGACAAGGCCGTCCAAGAGACCATGGACATTGTCGACAAGCAGATCCTGGAACCCATGATCAAGGAAGGTACGCCGGAAGGGGTTGCTGAGACCTACGAGGAAGGGCTGAAGAAGGTCGGGCTGACACTGGCGGATGCCCGGGCCATCATGGAGCAGGTTCTCGTCAACAACTTCTACGAAGAGACCTACTACATCCAGAGCCTTCCGGTGACCTTCAGGACGCGGAGCTACCACGACACCGTGCGGCTTCACAAGTTCCTGACTGCGGAGAGCCCGGTCTACCAGGCGAGCATCCAGGATCTCATTGCCCGACACAACCTGGCGGCGGCGCTCAAGAAGTACGGGGACCGGGAATTTGCGTTTCCGGATGATGCATCGAAGGCGGAAGATGCGTTCGACGAACGGATGACCTTCGTGGAGAGTCGGGTCGAGCACGTCACTACACGCCTCATGAAGCTGGCCTACAAGTTCGACGAGAAGCTGACGAAGGTCTTCGCTGACGGGGCTCCCCAGGATTTTTGAACGCGGCAACGGGGCAGGTTAGAGCGTATGCATTTCTGCATAACGCTCCGTTGCCGGATGCAGGGTCATTCCAGGAACGACTTCTCAACGAGGTCATCGTTCGCGAGCGCAACGCGCAGTTCGCGATGGTGTCCTTGATGGCTCGTTTGCTGGGTACGATCGCCGGGATCCAGCCGAAATCGATGGTGCTCCTGCTCGAAGAGTATAGGGAAGAACTCTTCCAGTTGCGCTATAATCCAAGGTACAGGAGCGTCAGTCGAGTCCTGGCTGACATGGAGATGTCGAAGGCGGCGGAAGAGACTCGGATGATGCGGCGGGTTGCGGCCATGACGATTTCCGACGAGGAACTCGAAAAGTTCCGGCGGGATTCGCGCGAGAAAGCCGAAAAGAAAAAGAAGAAGAAAAAGGCTAAGGGCTGATGCCGTACGACGATACTACTACGAACTCAATGCAGGTTAGTCTGGGTCTGACTCCGGGATGGACACCGCCTCAGCCGATGTTCGTTCCCCCCGCGATGGCGGCGCAACAGCTTCAGAATCAGGCCAGCCAGCAGTTGGCGGCGGGGACGGCGATGACGCGTCTTCCGTCTGCGGCCCCGGTTGGGCTGTTCAACCAGCAGTTCCAGCAGCAGTTCCAGGGCATCCAGGCCCAGCAGTCCTACAACCCGTACATGGCGCAGGCCCTGTCGGGGAACATGCTCGGTGCGGGAATGGGGGCTATGGGAGGGTACTCTCCCGGGATGTTGCCCTCTCCTCTCATGATGACGCCACCGTCTACCGGAGCCTTCCGGCCCATGCCGCAGTTGTCGATGTCCCCGATCCCGCCCCAGCAGGTAGCACCTATCATGCCAGGGCCGTTTGTACCCCGGCTTCCGCAGCCGATGTTCCAGACGGCGTGGGACCGGGAGCTTCAACAGCGAGACTTCCGGGAGGATAAACTCTATTCCATGGCCTCCCAGGCACCCAGAGGCATGGGCATGGCCGCGGGGTTTGGTGCTGGAGCCGCGGCCGGCGCCGCGGTAGGTGGGATGTTCGGCGGGGTTGGTCGGGTAGTAGGGGCGTTAGGTGGAGGTGCCCTCGCAGGGATCAGCGGTTTTGCAGGGTCTGCGGGGGAGATGGCGATGTCCCCGATGCGGCCGTCCCTCGATGTTCACGAGATGGGCGCGTCTCTACAGAGGATGTCCCAGCAGTGGATGCTGACCGGGCCGCAGATGCATCAGCAAGGTGCGGGATTCTCCCGGTTGTCGTCGTTGCATCTGGCAGACCAGATTCGCACGATGTCCACGGAACGCGGGTTCAAGGCGGAGACGGGTGAGGCGTTCAATCGCGAAGACTTGATGAAGATCACCGAGCAGTCCGGGCGGGCCGGGCTCATGGACATGGAGCAGGGCACCGAGGCGGTGCGTAACAATCTTCGTCAGGTGAGCCGGGTTATCCGTCGTTTCATGCAGCTGACTGGGGATCCGGATGTCGTAAGTGTCATCCGGGAGATGGGACAGATGCGTGCGTTCGGCATGTCCGTTAACGACATGGAGCGTGCAGCACAGAACATGAAGTCGTATGCTCGGGCGGCGGGTGTTTCGGTTCAGGGACTTCAGCAGATGGGTGGCGTGCCGGGTGCGATGACGTACACACAGGTGGGGCTGTCGGCCGCGTCCGGGATGGAGATGGGAAATTACGCGTTTGCGGCAGCACGACAAGCAGTAGCTACCGGCACGTACAACCCGAGAGAGCTGGCGATGATGGGCGGGGTCTCGGGTATCGCGCAGAGAAACGTGCAGGCGCAGGCGGCGCTCACGTCCATGCCTCTCTTCGGCGCTGCGGTCGGCGGGTACGGGCAGGGCGGCTGGGGAGTCAACTACGGGCAGCTTGCCCAGGTGGCCCGAGGAGGACAAGGCGGTCTCGGAGCGACCGGGATGGTCATGGGCGCGGTGCAGAACATCGGGCAGGCAGTCGCACAGGGAGGTATCGGAGCCCTGGCGGAGTTTCCGATCAGACAGCGTTTCCTCCAGGAGCAGGCGGCCCAGTCCATGCATCCTGCTCAGCAGATGGCCATGCGGTTCAAGATGGCCATGCAGACGGGTCAGACTCTCGGTTTACAAGGTAAAGCTGCTTTCACGACCGGGGCCCGGGCGCTGTACGGGGATGAAGTTGCCGAGCAGATGTTCATGGAAGCTCGCAACCCGCAGGCGTTCCGGGAGCAGGCGGCTATGCTCCGGAGAGAGAACCAGGAGATTGCCCGGGAACAACGCGCTTCGGTCATGTCGAACGCTCCGGGGTTTGCGGATACTCTTGGACGCCGACTGGGGATCTCTACGTCTACCCGTGGAGTCTTTACTGGTGGTGGGTCTATCGGCAATGCGTTGAGCGATTTGGGTACGTCCTTCTCGCACAACGCACTCTTCCACTATTTTGAAGATGTAGAGGCTCGCAAGAACGGTGAGCGCATCAATCGAGTGTCCGCCTTGGCGGGTATCGAGACAGAGGCACAACGCCGGAATGTAGTCAAAGCCGTCCGCGGCGGACTGTTGCAGGGTAGTACCGTAAAGAGGATGGCCGCGGGGGCACGAGGTGCAGAAGCCGAGATCGGGATGGCGCAGGCTGGTGATGTACTCTCGCTGGCGAATGCCCAGCTGGGTGACCTCATGGCAGACCAACAGACTGGTGCCAGAATGGCCAGTGCGGTAGCGGGAGTGGCGGCTTTCATTCCTATTCCTCCGCTGAGTGCTGCCATGGCCGGGATGTCTGCCGCGATGGGTGTTATGGGTCAAGAGGGCATGACCGCCAAGGCGTACATGGAGGCTACGGGAGGTACCGAGAATTATCTTCCTAGGACTCTACAGGAAGCAGAACAGCGTAATTTTGTTATCACAGCTTCTCGTAATGTGACGACCGAAGGTATCCGCGGGATGGCTTCCGCTGTAGGTAAGAGGTTTGGTGTCGGGGAAGACAAAATGGTGTTGTCCATGGGGACGGCTGCGTCGGAGCTCGCGAAGCTGGCGAGAGGTAAAGTGGCGCTGGTTGGCCAAGACAAAAACCTATCCATGAAGGACGTTACGTCCGCGATATTCAAGGGGCTGACCTCTACAGGCATGTCGGCAAGTCAAGCAACCGAGATGATCAAGGGGATGAGCAGAGAGCAGCTGGCGCAGTACACGGGTACGGTCATGCGTGACGCGCAGGCTCAAGGAGGAACGGAGACAGCCGCTATTTTCCAAAGGTTCAAAGATCAAGCAGGGCTTCTTACGGGAGGGGGTGTAACCGGAAAGAAACTCGAAGAAGATCTGGCAGCGCGTGCCGCGGGATATGAGCGCATGGCGGGTTGGGGTGAAGAGGGAGATGTCGGCGCCATGACTATACGCGGTAAAGCGCGTGAGTACTCTACAGAGGAGTTCCTGGGACTGGCGTACGCGGCGGCGGAGTCGGACGAGCGTCGGGAAGAGATTGTGAAGCTGGCCAAGGAATCCGGAGTCAAGGACATCACAGGATTCACCGAGGCAGGAAAAGCACGATTCCGCGGCCTGGGAACACAAGAAGCCAAAGAAGCGATGACGGCGCTTGTTAAGGGGAATACTGCGGAGCAGCTTGCGGGGTTCAGCAAGACCAAGCTGCGAGAAGCCGGATTTGGGTCCTTCAAGTTGGGCGCGAGGAAACTTGGAAAGTCGTTGGGTATCGCAGGACTCGGAGGAGAGACCGGAGACTTCCAATCTGTATTTGCCGAGCTTGCTACGACCTCTAATATCTCGAAGTTGAGCAAGAGTGAAGCAACCAAGGATCTTGCGGGTCTTCTGGACAAGTACCGAACAGCTACTGGAACGGCAAAAGACAATCTGGAAGCACAACTCCAAGGTGCGCTTTCCGAGATGGGGAGTCAGGACTTCAAGCCGGGAGATACCTTGGAGTCCTTGTCGGAGGCGGAAGGAACCGCGGCAGACCAGAACAGGACGGCGGCAGACTCGCTTGAAGGTCTTGCGGAAACACTGGAAGATGTTGGTTTTGACGACTTCAAAGCCGGGGCCGTGGACTTCTTGGAGGGGGCGAAGAAGTTGAAAGAAGCCATGGAAACTGAGACAATGAGTAGGGTTCTCGATGAGGTCAAAGAAAAAGAATGACGAATCTCAATCCACGTGTACGTAGAATCCCACCCCGGGCAGAGAGCCTGGTGAGGTACATCAATGACGTGATCGTGCACAATCTCCGTGTGGGAAGTGACGAGGACATCATCATCAACCTTCCTGCGACGGTCTCTTTGGCGTACATGGTGACGTACGAGACCGGAACTATTGCGGTTCAAGAGTTTGGAAACGACGTTGTTTTTGTGCCTGCGCAGTAGAGGAGCTGATGGCCGACCAACCTAAATCCTGGCAGTTTCTCGGCCCGTTTGGGGCGGATGTTTACGAGAATATTCACAAGCAGGCCGCCCTTGTAAAACCGTCTGGCGGGGATGAGCTGCTCAATAATTCTGTTTATGCCAGTAAGTACGGTGTACGTTCCCGGTTTCCGAGAAGCACCCCCAAGTACGCCAGGTACAACAGAGTGCGCCATCACGAGTTTCTTGAGACCACGGCGAGGATGTACATCCGGGCAAATAGCGCGAGTCCAAAATATATAACGAAACTCGTGAACGATATGGGTTCAGACCAGCACATCAAGGCGATTGCGCGGGTACTGGTCGGGGGACAGCAAACTGACGACAAGGGGATTATAACGAATGCATCTCCGGTTGGGGGGAGTGGGTACATCGATTTCTTGTTGCAACAAGCGGCCCACTCTTTCAATGAGAAGGTGCAGGTGATCGAGACCCTGTCCGACAATTACGTCGCGTTCTTCTTTGGGCAGTCTGCGCCGATCTTTCAGTATAGCGGTACGTTGATGAACACGTACCAGGATGACTGGATGATCAACATGCTGCGGCTGTACCGGGAGATCGCGCGAGGATCCCAGCTTGCTCGACGCGGGCTCATGTTCTACCTCAAGTACGACTCTATGATCATCTCTGGCTCGTTGCTGAACCTCAACTTTACGTTGTCCGGGGATACTGAAATTGCTGTGCCGTTCGGGTTCAATTTCCTCGTGCGAAAGATACACATCATTTACGGAGGTCTTGAGCCTGCTACGGACTTCACGCTGGACAATACGATAGACATTGTGAATTCCCAGTCATTCTTTCCTTCAGGATATGCTCCCAATGAGAGTGGGAGGGCAGCAGTGCAGGGGAAGATCAACGACAGTCTGGAATTGGACAGCACGTATGGGGCCAGTACTACGAATGCGGTTTCATCGGCCTCCCTCAACAAGCCTAAGAATGCGGAAGGGACGCCGGTTGATATCAAGGCGGACGGAGACCCCACACCTGCGGTTAAGGTTGAAGATTACGGCGTACAAAAAGCCTACGATGACGCGGGGGCGGTGGGTTTAGGTTGACGAGGAGGACCGGATGAGTGCAGTTTTCAGAATCAGCCAAGGTGTGCCGTTCCCGCTGTACGGACGGTCACGTGATGATATCCAGCCGTTCTCGCTTGGTGGGATTGTTACCCTGGATGCCGCGGACCTGACGCATTTCAGCTATGCCTGGGACATTCTCGGTAAGCCGATCGACGGACTTTCTCCTGTTCTCGTTCCCGCAGGGCCGATTTGCCAACTCCAGGCGGAAGAGCGGGGTGGGTATCTCGTGCGTCTGACGGTAGACGCCGGGCTCCCGACCGAGGATGTCTCTATTCTCTATCTTGGTCTCCCGCTGGCGAATAGTGGCCTACCCCTTCCCGCGGTGTACGAGACCAACTTCGATAACATCCCTCCTCCGAACGACGGGAGTCAGGGTTGGTGGTACAAAGTCGAGCGGTGGATGAAGTGGGTTGACGCTGCTGTAGGCGCGGGTTTGGGAGATCTTCCTCAGACGCAAACCGTGTATGTGGACGGCGGTCGTACAGACGTTTACGTAGAGACAGGAACGTTTGCGTTCCCGTACAAGACCATTCAACCTGCCATACTGCTGGCACAGACTCTTGCGGACGCTGTTGGTGGTGAAGCGTGTGTTCATATTCGTCCGTGGTTATACACAGAGGCGGATGTTCTTCTTCCCGCCAACGTACATATTGACGGGGAGATGGGCGCGGAGTTGCGTCCGGGAGTTAATGGCAACGGGTTCATTGTTGTGCCCGGGGCGTTTACTGCGGCGCTGGGTGTAACATTCATTCGGGGCTTCAATGTGGCTGGGCGGGGTCTAGGCAATTACGGGTTGAAGATCACAGATGGGGGAGCGCCGCCTCCTCCGCATGGATTGCCCACAGTTGCGCATCTTGACGGAGGTATAGGGGCCTACGACCAGGCGTGTCCAGTACTCGTAGAGGCAGGAGCGTTTTACGTTACTGACGCGGGGGGCACTTATGGGGATAATACTAATCCCTACGGCGTAGTAGTTCAGCCCGGCGGTTTTGCCCCACCATTTGGGGCTTTCGCTATGGTGGGAAAGTGGAACATTGGGGCCTGTCTAAGTCCCTTCAAGGTTGGTCCCAATGGGGCGGTAATATCTTCCGGGACGAGTCTTACTGATGACGGATCGAGTCCGTTAATCTCCTATATCGAAATCGACGGAGGACTTGCTCCGGACATGGCTCTGTTTATAGGACAGAACCTGCGGCTACAGGGCAGTGCTCTGTCCATGGTTCGTGGTATTCGCAATTCAGTAGTAACACTCAATTCTTCGGAAGGTGGAATGGCGTTCTTCGGGGGTTTCCAGGGAGACATCTTCGATTTTTCGGGCAATGTCCTGAACCTGGCGGGAGGTGTATACCGTACTACAGAGGGTCACGGCCTTGTTTTGGATGGAACAGTGAATCCCGTACACTGTGAGTGTCGCGATACGGATATCACTGCGGACAAGTATTCTGATCCACTCAACTCCCAGGTTTTGTGGACGCGAGGAGTGGTTACGCTCCAGACGTTCGATACACGCTTCCGGGCGGACCAGCAAGTTGACGGGCGTGTGATTTCTAGGTTTGATCATATTGGAAATGATGTACAGATCAATGGCGGCATGGTTGAGGGCGGGAGTACCGGGGGAGGACCTCCAGCAACAGTTATTGGTATTCTTAGTGGCGGGGTGTGGCTGACGGGTGGTTGTGATGTTGGTACTTACCAGCCTAATGATATCGCTATAAACGTAGCTCCCGGGGCGACACTATTTCGGGGACACTCCAATGCTCGTGCCGGGCAAATAGTGATTGCGGGTAGTGAGGTTCCGCTCACATCCACAATGGCCAATCTTGTTTTAGGTAAGTTTGATGCCCGCACCAAGTGGACGTCTCGCGCTACTCTTGCAGAGGTAGCCGCAGAACCTTTCGAATATGAGCACGGATCCATTGTTGTAGTTACTGGAGGCGCCAAGCCCCTGGTCTATATCAACTACGGTACCAACGCCGTTCGCGATTGGCGGCTGCTTGGGAGTGACTATGTCCGGGCACAGATGGAGGCGTGTGGGGTTGTCGATATCTCTACGGGGTTTCCTATAGTAATGCCTATACCGTTTACGGTTACGACCTATCTAGATACTCCTCCTTACGCATTTCTCCCAGGAGGGATATTCCGGTTAGATGAGGACGGGGATTATCGTCTGTCCTATAACTTGCCGTTCAAGACCGATTCAGGATTTCTTGCCGGAACATCAGTAGGGGCTCGTTGGGAATACAGTTTGGATTCCGGGGCCAGTTGGAGTGCGATTACTCAGACGACCACTTTCGATACCGTGCACGGGGATAGTCATGATAGTGGTTCTTTGAGTCTCCCTCCGTATGAGGTTTTCTTGTCATCCCGGATGTGGTTACGTGTGGTGGGGTTCCATACTATACCCACGGGCGTAATTGCTCCGTCGTTGGTAAACCATAACACCTCAGGAATAACGCCGCCCGCAGACCCAGACCCCAAGAACTGGGCATGGGCCAGAATCGAGCGGGGATCAGTAGGTGGGAGTGGAGGAGGGGCTCGCCCAGCGTTCGTCACTGCGGTTGGGAACCCGAATGTTTTGTTGATTCCAGGTGTTGCGGGAGATTTCTATCGTGATTCTTTTGCCGATATTCTTTATATTTGTCAGGCTAGTGGGACAGGAAATTGGCGTGTTCTTTAGTTCTTTAGTGCGGTGATTCTTTGCAGTATAATTTACGGAGTAAACCAAGATTTCGGGGACGTTGAACGTCCTCGTTCGATAAAGGAGCAGGTCCATGGGATTCCCGAATCAAACACCTTGGAGGCAACACAACTTCATTGGTGAATTTGCGAACTCTGGTTCGGACGCTGAGGCGATAGCGTGGCTTACGACAGTAGGATGGACCGCGGGTGCCGGTCTCCTTTACTGGGACACCACTAACGGACAGTTCCGTATCCGCAAGTCTTCGGGATGGGACACGCTGGAGACAGGAACGCCAGCTACGCCTACCCTGGCAGCGGTGCTGGCTGCGGGCAATTCTGCTGGTACTTACACCATCGACATGAACAGTCACAAGATCACCGGACTGTCTACGCCTAGCGACCCGAGCGATGCTGTTAACAAAAGCTATGTAGACGGGTTAGTTCAAGGTATCGATTGGCAAGAGTCCGTTCTTGGAGAGGAGTCTACACCTCCTGGTACTCCCGGTACTGGAGATCGTTATCTTGTCGTAGCTACGGCTACTGGAGACTGGGCGGGACATGAGGATGACATTGCCGAGTATAACGGAGCAAGCTGGGACTTCACATCTCCCAATGACGGCATGGCCGCCTGGATTGAAGATGACGATAAGCTCAAGGTTTACAATGGTACATCGTGGGTAACGTTCGGTTCGACTGTTGACCACACTACTCTCAGCAGCCTGAACTCGGTCAGTTACTACCACCTAACGCAGGCCGAATACAACTCGGTAACGGGCCACCTTTCGTCCACTAGCAATCCACACAGTACCACGCTTGATCAGGCTTATACGGCGGGCCAGTCGATAGACGTAGACACGGCCGATCTGTCCGTAGGGTTTACCGGAGCGTACTCCTTCTTAGTCAACCTCGGAGGGATTACGGGTGACGCGGACGGCTTCTTTATTGAAGATTCGTCGGGAAAGTATTTCCGTATTACCAAAAACAACACGGATGCGACGCTTGATTGGACGGTGGACGTAGGCGGGGTCAATATCTATGGCGGTTCGAGTATGGTCTTTGAGACCGCCCCCGGTTCGGGTATCAGTATTTCGGCCGGAAAGGGACTTACGCTTGCAGCCACCACTAGTGCCATGCTGCGCGGCGTAGTCGCAACTCTGCGGAGCGAGAATACGGGAACCGGATCGGCAGAAACAAATATTCAAGCAGAGGCGCTAGGTGGGGCTGCGGGGGATGACGCCACTATTGAAATAAACGCCATTGCGGCGGGGTCCGGTGTCAGTACTCTATATATTGGTCGGGATGCTGCTCTAACAGCCATTGCCGATGCTGTGTATATAGGCGACGCAAGTGGTTTTATCCAGATAGGTCATGGAGGATCATCTGACGCGCAGGGTGTTGCGATCTACGGTGGTTCCGGTGGGTTGGCGCTCCATAACAAGAATGGTGATACCCATGTCGTAGCGTCTGATGACGTTACAGTTACTGCGGGTGTCGGTCTCACACTGGAAATCAACGTTGACGATACTGCGACACATACGATAACCATCAGCGCAGAGAACGCAAACGTAGCAGGCAAAGCTTACATAGATATCTATTCTGATGACGAGGCCAAGCTCCGATCTACTGCCGGGACCGTAATAGTCAGTGCCTATGGGGATCTGTTCCTCCAGACCAGTAATGGAGACATGGTTCTCTCGGATCAGTTCAAGGCAGGGTCAACTTATGTTGGTGAGCTGCATCTGTCCAATTCCAGCGCGGAGTGGTCGCTGTTCGAGACTAATTTCGGCGAGGTGTCGATCCTCAACGCGATCAATCAGGCATACGCTTCTGCGGGCGGCGTGAATCTGGATGGCGCCTACAACAACTTCGGGGCGGCGGCTGCGGTAGTGGTCATCGACCGGGCGCAGAGCCAAACGACAGAATTGGTCTGGCAACTTGAGGATGGCCGGAGCATGTTCGTGCGTGCCGGGGCGTCGGGGAATACTTGGGAATGGCGTGAGGCACGAACGTGGGGTATGGATGTTTTCGGTGTCTTCGGCACCTTCAATTTGGATATCAGCTCGTTTGTCTTGGATGCTGATACAGGTATTTCGATCAAGACTACGGGAGGTGGTGGCGGTGCCATAGATCTAGACTCTGTAGGGTCGATGACTTTGAAAGATGTAAATCTTACAGCATCCATCTTCCTGTCAGAGTCGGGAGTAACTGGCCTCGCTGCGGGCTTCACCGCGACAAGCATTATCGGAGCCATCAACGAGCTGGAGACTGAAGCTGTAAAGGTGTCCTCCAACGCAGGTAATCCCAACAGCACAGTGACCGGGAAGATCGGAGATCTTTGTTGGGATAGTACCAACTCGGTAATGTACTGCAAGAGCACCGCTACCGGGAATACCGGTTGGGTAGTCATCGGGTAGTTCATGCCTCTTACTCGACCATATGGTCAAGCGAATTATATGGGCGAGTGGCCTGTCGAGACGGGTGTCGGTAGCGTTCTGGAATTCATTCAAGCCAACAAGTGGGACTCTGTCGGGGATGGGACTGGAGATCCTCGTCCTGGCATGTACTACTACAATACGGCAACAGGAAAGTACCGATATGCCGACGCTACCGGCACCTGGATCAGTGAGCACGACGCATCTTTCCCAAGTGATGTTATCCAAGACGGAGACGTGCTTTTTGTGGAAGATGGACGACAGTATTTGGTATACGGAAAGCTAACGCTAGATGGTGAGTACCGAATAGACGGTACAGGGGTAGTGCTATAATGGGCGAACTCAATATAAAGAATGCGGATACGCACGATACGCCCTCGTCGGGCTACACCAAGCTTTATCCAAAAACAGATGGCAAGTTCTATGTCAAAGACGATGCCGGTGTTGAGGTTGCGCTTGGAGCAGACGCATTATCTCTAGACAGTGTTCCCCTTGATATCGCTGATTTGACCAACGGGGCGAAGCTTTATTACGACGAAGCAAGTGACGAATGGAAGAACGAGCCGCTGCCACTGCTGACCTACGGAGCATTAATAACGGCGGATTGGGCCCCCACATGGGCACAGTTGTATGCTAACGGACCTGTGATCCTGGCCTACCCCTCTACCGGGCCTATCACAATCACATTGCCAGCACCAAGCGGTCTTCCGGAAGACGGCATGCTGCGGCGTGCGTGGGTGGGTAATTTTGGGGGGCTGTACTCTGTAAAGGTTGTGATTGCTGGTGGCGGGACTTTTGTAGACGGGCTGTCTCAGTTGTGGGTTGATGGTAATGGTACAGCAGTACATTTGGGTGCTGTCAATGGGGCAGTAGCTGACACCTGGATGAGAATTTCGACACTGCGCAATGTTTTACAGATTCGCCGGGCCGCCACTTGGGCTGCCGCTAATTTTTCCAGTGCTACCCCGTTGCCTTTTGCTACGCAGGATTTTGAGGGGAACCCTTACATCATGGATTGGGCGAGCGAGATTCCTTCGCGCCTCAGTGCAGTTCTTGGCGGCACGTACTGGATTGCTGGTTTTGCCAACATCGATTCCACGGGCGGAGTAACCTGGAATGTAGCGTGTTGGTTGCGTAAGAATGGTACCACGGAGATTCCAGGAACACGGTTGAGAGGGGGCAACTACGGAGGAGAAGACGATAGTGTTACTCTGCCTCAAACTCGCGTGTCATTGGCCGCGGGAGACTATTTGGAGTGGGTATTTCAACAGACTGGTCTGACAGGAACACTATATTCAGCAACAATGTCCTCGGAGATTTTGGTATGAAATACCGCTATGACAATCTAGTTCCGCTGGCGTGCCTGGCGTATGTAGAGGACAAAGTCCACACATCTGCCATGACTGATAAGGCATACACGGATATATCACTCAATCCGGAAGAGGGTTGGCTGGATATCTGGTTCGACACTAACTTGTCTGTAGGGGACAAGACAATTCTCGATGGTATTGTAAGTGACAGCCAGGGGATCATCCTTATCAAGAAGCCCCGTACCCGGATCATGGCCGAGATACTTTTCACGGCCGAACCAGATCCAGCGCAATTGTCGCGATTGCTTGATGCGCTCGACAGCTACCCGTCTGTGGCTATTGCTTTGGATGGTATGAATTACGAGCTAGCTCGGATGCGCGTAGCGAAGGTGCTTGCAGACGGAGCAATTACGGAAGATGATTATGATTTGGTTATGGCTATAATCCCGGCAAGCAAGTACCAGACTCTCTAATCTCTCTAAACAAGAGTTGTCTTTTAGTAGCGTGTCTGCTAAACATATCTCTATCATCTCAAAAAGGAGCATGTTATGCCCAAGAACGTAGAGCTGGACCTCAAGAGAATTGACATGTTGTTTAACCTTTTGACCTCTCTCGGGAGCATACAACAGGCCAAGTTGTCTTACGCTATCGCCAAGAACAAGAACCACCTCAAGACGTTTTTAGAGGCATACCAAGAGGCAATCAAGCCTCCGCAGACTGTTTTGGATTTCGAAAAAGCCCGACAGAAACTTCTGGAAGAAAGTGCAGAGAAGGACTCCAAGGGCAAGCCTAAGAAGGTTCCTGTTCCTGGGCGTACCGGGGTTTGGCAGTATATTCTGGCCAACGAGGAGGATTATCAGGATGCCCTGGAGGCTCTCAAGTTGGAGCATGAACAGGGGGTTCATGACCTAGAAGAGCTGGAAGCGAAACAGAAGCAGCTATTGGAGGAGATGGAGACCGTGAGCCTTCATCAAATCAAGTACTCTGATCTCAAAGAAGATGCGCAAGGTAACTTCCCGATTAGCTCATCGCAGTTGAGTGATTTGTTGGATATTGGTATTATTGTAGAGGATTGATTTTCCTTCATGAGGCTAGCACATGACCTATTTTGGCGGTTGCGGAATCGATTCCTGCGGGAGGTCTGAGTGCGGTAACGCCAAGAGTGACATCGAGCCTCGCTTTTCTTTTTCCCAGCCTCCTGATCACTCGCGCAACAACCCCGTAAACGTCCAGTTGAAGTTCAACACGTATTGTTTTTCCAGTTATCTGGATGAGCATGATTCTACGTTTATGGTGGAGATCAGTGAAGACGGTGGTCTGACGTTCAACGTGGCGTACTCGGCCTTGGCTTTTGTAGCTCCGTATGACGGAGCCAACTCGAAGCTACGCCATACCGACGGGCAGACTACAACGTTCTGGATCCAGAAGACGATCCCTTGGCCTATCCGTACCAAGGTGATTATCCGGTTGACCGGGAAGGACGAATACGGCAATCCTGTAAGCAAGACCCTTCCTGTGAAATGGAGCTGAGATGCCGTACGAATGGGAGTTCGAAACTTCCGGACGCCCGCTGACCCCCCTCGGGAAGAAGTGCCACCGCGGCCCGATGATCGATGTCGAGGTTCGGATGTCCAAGCCGTGCTTGTCGATTCCCGAAGCCGAGCGCTTGCGGCAGCACCTCTTACAGCACATCGTGGATATCAATTACGTTGCTGTGCAGACGCGAGAAACGATTCTCAGGACGCTCAACAGCAACCTTGGTCCCATGTTCTTCAAGCTGTATTCGCGTGCTAAGGGGTTACAGGTAGAAATCTGCGAGAAGCGGAACAGCTTGATCATCGACGAAGAGCTGAAGGTCAATGACGTTTTCTACAGACAGGTGGTGGAGTCGTTGAAGAAATACAACGTATCGAAGCAGCACCTGGACCTGATGCTGGAGGGACTCGCGTCCAACAGCGCCATCATGCGTGTTGCCGCACGGTGCTCAGTGGTTCTGATGGTCACCTTCGTCGAGATGGACCTGTAAGATGTCAGAGGCGTTCACTAATTACACCGTAAACTATCCGCACCAGGCGGCGTGGATTGTGTACATGAACGGGCTGGAGGTTCCAGTCAGTAGCGTCTTCTGCGACTTCGGGGTCAACAAGATCCCGTCTTGCACTATCGACATGCCACCGGATCCCCGCCTGACACGTTTGGGATTCGAGGACCGGATTGAGGTTGATGTCTTCTACTTGGACGAATTCCACAATCCTGACAATCCCGAGTTCTGTCTCATGGGCGAGTTTGACATCATGGGGTGGGCGTATTCGAATTCAGGATCGGGGAGGAGTCTCCGGTTCATGTGTGTCGGTACGGTCCAGATCTTCCAGCAGCTCAACATGTTTTACATGTCGGCAGTTGACGATATTGTTAACGCGTACTTGCCCGCGACAGACACCTCGGCCACTACGGTCACTCCCATGGTCTACTTTCCGGCGTCCCTGTTCCTGCAAGGTATCATGCCGAGGTTGACTGCGGAGAAGGATGTTGAGGGGGATACAGAAGTCGTAACAAGAACAGACTTTATCAAGACCCCGTATCAATTCATCCGCAACATATTCAAGTCGATGTTGGGGAAGGTAGATGTAGGTAACGCGGACGTTAACGCTACTTCCGATCCTGCGAACATGGTTCCCCAGAGTGCCACTTCAGCGCCGGGGAGGAATTTCTTTGCCAGGTACATGAAGAGGAGGGACATCTATCGCCGGTTTGTGGGTCTTCCGTTTATAGACAGGGACATGCAGAACCCTGTAGATGGTTGTTTTCCGCTTATCAAAGCTGTGCAGGGCACCGAGGTGCTCAATGCCATACAGAGTCAGCTCGGGGCGTCTATCGGGTCTGCGGGGACCATCTGGGAACTTTTGCGTTCGGTACTCGGTACCATGTATATGGAGGTTGTTTCCATCCCGGCCCCCACCATCGCCATGGCGGAAAAAGAGACCGGGGTGATGGTCGATCTCTTCAAGGGTGAGCGCAATAGCGGGGATTTGATGGGAGTCATTGCGTCGAACTTCATTAAACCGCAGTGTTTCTTCGGACTCCCACCGACATGCAACATCATCTTTCCTTCGATGGTAGAGTCGTTGCATATCGAGGAGAACTACACTAATCAACCAACTCGCGTGTATCTAGGAGAGCAATTTCTATCGAACATCCTGGCGGCTAAGGCGTCGGGCAGTGCGGCACAATTGGTGACGAGTACCCTCACTACCGGATATCCCCCCGTTGTGAAGTCCCGCATGAAGCAATACATGCTCGACGCAAAGCAGAACACCAAGAACTTCCTGATCTGGCCAGAAGAGTTTTTCAGAGGTCCAGTAGTCAAGCAGGCTGCGGCTCCTCCGTGGTTGTGGATGCTCGACAAGTTCCGGGCGGCCATCGAGGGTACTTACGGTACGGGTACTGGAACTGGAGGCGGGGGAGCTGGATGGCAGTCCATGGGTGCGCGGAAAATGCGGAAGTTCATAGAGCCCTACATCCAGGAAGCGGTGTCGAATTGGCAGGTAGACCGTTACTGGATCTTGTCGACGATTGCAAAAGAGTCCGGGTTCCATGTGCATGACGGTCGCATTCCTTCTCCGAAGGGTCAGATTTCCCGCGGTCTGATGCAGGTCAACACGGACTTGTTCTACAACATGATCAAGCTTCTCCGAAAAGAGGGAAAGATTCCCAAGGACATGACGGATGAGCAGATCAGCTACAACGATCCTAAGTGGAACATTTTTGCAGGTGTTCGGTATGCACGACAGGTCATGAACATCTGCAAGTTGAATCCGAAGAACGTGAACCGGCAGAACCTGTTTTTCGATCCGACAAAGCCCATCAACGACATGCACGTATTCATTGTTGGATACGGTGGGGGTATTGGTAAGGGCAAGTGGATGAAGAAGCAGATGGACGCTGGCAAGAAGCTCGGAGATTTACGGCGTACAGCAGTTAGTCGTCCTGGCAACGAGGGGTGGCAGAATTTTCTGGAGCGTGCGACTGCGAGAATGGCAAAGGCGTGGGATGCCATCAAGGCGGACGACTTGCAGATGCAGGCCAGCGAAGACCCGGCGCAAGATCTCAAAGATGTTGCTGGTGGTGATCTTCTGGCAGAAGAATACGCAGCAGGTAATCCGGACGTGGGTTCTTCACAGATGACGCCGGATCCTACGGAGAACAAGGAAAAGCCAAAGCAGATTCCCGATCCTGCACAATCGCAGAACAAGTCGGAATCCAGCCAGACTACATCACAAACGTCTTCTTCGTCTCAGGGAGATTTCTACGACCCGTCCAAAAAACCACAACAGCCTCAGTCCATCCCGGACGCGCCCCCGGAGCAATCCCAAGTAGTAGACACTACAATCGCAGGGATGAGCCAGATGGAGCAAGATGGGCTCGGTCAACTATTTGATTACTATGCTCAGTACGAGTACTTCCGGTCTCGGTATGAGAACCGGATTGGTGGTGCGACACTGGCGTTCAACCCGTATATAGTGCCGGCGTTTCCGGCGGTGCTGTTTGACTCGAAGTATTCCGGCGTGAGCACGATCGGGTACATCATGAATGTTACGCACCAGATGTCCGCGAATGCGAATGCTTGCATGATGTCGACTACGGTGAATACGGCTTTCCAGCGTACCCTTCCTGAGTTTCTCGGCGATATGCGTACGGGCTGGGACGCGGCTTTCTGGGCAGACAGGCCCTTCCCGTACACGTGTTTCCCGATCGATCCGATTCCGGATGTCGCGGCGATCTTCCAGCAATTGTCGATGGCTAATCTCTTCTACGCGAAATTCTTTCACAGGGCAGCTTTGGATGTTCCGATTCCTGAAAATAAGATGGAAGAAGAGGCCAAAGCACAGGCGGAAGAGGACTGGGCTACTGAGTCCAGTGAAGCGGAGAATGCGATAGCGGATGAGAACAAGAAAGCAATGGCGGAGGCGGCCGGGACTACCTACCAAGATTCTGCGGTCATGGACGCAGAACAACGTAAAGAGAAGTTGAAGTCTTATAAAGGCCCGGCTTTTGTTTTCAATCTCCATCAGATGATCAGCATCGTTAAGAAGAATCCCGAAGGTAGAGTGGTCGAAGAGGACGTACCGTTCTGGGAGTTTACCGAGGACATGGAGATCAAACCCAACCCCCGGTACCGGGAACTCTTCCGGAGTTATGACGCGGCTATGGGGTACGTTTCTCGGCCAGTCTGTACCCTCCGCGAGTACATTGCGTTGAAGCACGGGATGTCTGTAGCGGCGGCCATCGAAGCAGGGTTTGTTACAGGAGAAGAGAGGTCGTTTTACAGTCATCTCTTGAATTCTCAGGGGATAAAAAAGTTGAAAAAGGGTGGGAATACGGCCCAAGGTGGTGCCGTATTCTGGGCGAGGATCTTTACCCTCCACCAAGGTCCTGGAAGTCAGAGCGGTGACATTCAGACGATAATTCAGAAGTACTCTAACATCGGGCCGGCGGAGGAGAACTACCCGCCCATGGACCCCTGGTACATGATCGACAGGGCAAACAATCTGCCGCAGACCCGGCAAGACTGGGATAGTATATTGTTGAGCTACCGCAATACCGTGCGGGCTCAGGGCGGGGACAAGGGAGTCCCGAGGCGTTAACAATGACCCTTCAACGGCAACAGCAGGACCTGGAACTCTGGCGACAGTGGAAGCAGTCGAACGACCCGGAGCATCTCAAGCTTCTGTTGGATCGCATGAATCCCCTAGTTCAACGGGAGGTCCAGAAGTGGGGTGCTGCGGTTCCCCGGGAGGCTCTCGAATCGAAGGGCAGGCTTCTGACGGTGCAAGCTCTCCGTACGTACGATCCGAGTAGAGGTGCGGCGATTGGCACACACGTAACGAGCAGGTTACGGAAGCTGTCCCGGGACGTGTATCCGTACCAGAACGTTGCTCGGTTGCCGGAAAACAAGCAGCTCCTTTACAATACGTTTCAGGTTGCGACGAACAACCTGATTGACCAACACGGAAGAGAGCCGACAGTGGACGAGCTGTCGGATGAGTTGAAGTGGCACCCCAAGAAAGTAGCTGATTTCCAGAAGTCGTTTAGTCGAAAAGAGCTCGTGGAATCTGCCGGCGCTTTCATGGAGGAAGGGTCCGCGGATGAGGGGTTGGTGGATTTCTACCACCACGGTTTGGCCCCGGCGGATAAGCTCATGTTTGAAGATCTCATAGGATTCAAAGGCCGGTCTGCTCTGAATAACGCCCAGTTGATGAAGAAGTACGATCTCACACAGGGACAGCTCAGCTACAAGAAGCGCAAGTTCATCAACGACCTCCGAGACATTCAACAAGGACGACGCTGATGGCGGATGAATCCCTCACGTCTCTGGCCAGCGGGGAAGTAGCGCAGGCGTTCATGGACCACATGGGCGGAGCTGCGTACATTCGGGATTACGTAGAGTCGGATGGCACGTGGATGGACATGGTGACGCAGCTGACGCAATTCATGGAAAAGAACGTTGCGTACTACGTCAATGCCGGGGTTGTGGACGCCCCCGAAACCCAAAAACGGAGAATGATTAGCGAGGATGGGTTTCCGGCGTACGTCAAGATCAACTATACCTTCCTTTCTCCAGGAGGATTTACGCCGTGGTCTTCGATAGAAGACCGTGAGATCAAACAAGTGGTTCTACACTCGTTCGGACAACAGTGGCATGCGTTCCAGAGCAGCGGCAAGTGGTTTGGTGTGATGAACAGTCCGGACAAGATGGAGATGTACTTCTATGAGGAGACCGGCCAGAAGATGCGCTGGATCCCCAAGGGGTCTGACCCCGACCAGGGTATGGCACACAAGGGGCGCCTAGCGGCAGCCCTGAACGCCTGCATGTTCCCCTCTCCAGGCACTGCCGGAGTACATTTCATCATCAGCAGGTCGGGGGATTTGTATATTCTGGCAGACTGTAACGACGTCATGAACTCCGCACAGGATCTGAGCCCCACAGCATTGACGATTGCCTTGGAAGAGGCTTTGTACATCGAAGTGGAGAGCGGGCAATCCCGACCGGTTGCGACGTGGCTTCCTACGGGCAGTCCTTTAGGGACGGACGGGACGTTGGGATACTGGGATTGGTCCGAGCAACAGTACTTGACCCTCTCAATCCTTCTGAAGAAGTTGCAGACGGCGTATCCCGCGTTGGCGGTTCGGACCCACACAAGTTCGCCGGGCGAGGCTACGTCGGACTTTGTCGGCTATACAATGCATAGCCACATCTCAGGGGCGGACCCGCGGTATACCGACGTTTCCCCTCACCTCCAGACAGCAGATGCATGGACTGACTTGTTCGATCTGGTTGATCAACAGAAACAGATCACGGCCACCAACGTGTGGGTGTCTCCCGCGAAAGGGTACGAAGGTCGTCTTGCGTGGGCGGAGAACATCGTTGGGACGTTGCAGAATCTGGGCACCGCGGGGCTCACACAGCAGATGATGACCAATCCTAGCCTGGTTTCCCTTATGGGAACATTGAGGGCGCATCGCGAGTTCCAGAACGACAATACCGCCTACAGGAAGAAGGCAGCGAAAAACGCGGCTCTGGCCAGTTCCGCCAAAAAGGTTCAGACTGGAATGGATCGTGCGGTTGACCGAGCGATGCAGTCTCCCCTGAACACTCCGTCCAAGGTCGAAGGCGAGTCCGAGTGTGAGTGGGATATATGAGGTGATCGATGCCGAGATACGACATCCACTTCCAGCCAGTCATGCCTCCCGAAGACCAGCGCGGGTTCAAGTCGTTCACGTTCGGCTTCACGTCTGCCCTGAGAGTCCGAGGGACACAATCACTGGTTAACCGTTGGGTGAAGACGTTCTACACTCCCAAGGGTAGTGATCTTTTGCATCCAGGTTACGGGACTGATTTCGGGAGTCTGGCAGGGTCGAACATCGTTAATGACTTCTCTACGCTCCAAGATACGGTTATCATGGCCATAGACGATGCGAGCGAGCAGGTTCGCCGTCAGGACGAGGCCGAGTCTTTGGACGATGATGAATCCTTGGAGTCTGCGGAGCTGGGCAGTTTTGTTCCAACGTCTTCAAGAGACGGTTTCGACTTTTGGGTCGTTCTTACCAACCGACTGGGAACGAGCCTACAAGTGAAATTGACCACGTTGGCTTCGAGGTAAACACATGGCGCGTCAAATCACAGTCAGCCAGGAAGATCTCCAGAATGCCGAATCCTTTCTGGTTGAGTTTCTCGCAGAGTCAGTACCGGAAGCGTCTTTTGTTGAAGGCAGTGCGGTGCGGGATCTTGCCGTCAAGGCGTTCTCCTACATCTTCGCGTATCTCCGCAAGGAGAATGCGTTGTTGGACGCCAAGCGGTCTTTGAAGCAGGTTCTCGATGCTGCTACCAGCGGACAAGACATTACAAACGTCAATGACATCGTTGACGAGATCATGTCCAACTGGTTCATCACGCGTAGGGACGGTATCGTTGCGAGGTTGACTGCCACGTTGCATTTCAGCAAGAAGACTTCCGTATCGGTCCCCCAAGAGACGCGTTTCTGGAGGACCAGCACGCTGGCCTTCTACGTGGATTCGTCTTCGTACCCGTACGTGATCTCCGAGCTCGACATGCTTCCGGTATTCGATATCCGGGGACGACTTGTTGATTACACCGTAAACGTCCCCCTCCGTGCGGCCAGGATCGGTGAAGGATACAACTTCCCTCCTGGGATATTCACACGTGTCGAGGCTCCCGGCGGGTTGCCGTACTTTACGTACGCAGACCACAAGGTTTCTGCCAGCGGGGGGACAGCGGTGGAATCGAATGTCGAGGTTATCGACCGCGCTCAAACAGCCATTTCGGTACGAAACCTCATCAACAGCAGGTCGTGTGATGTTGTGCTTCGTGAAGAGTTCCCAGACGTGCAGGACGTTCTCACGATCGGGATGGCGGAACCGGAAATGATGCGGGATGTGCGTCCGGAGATGGCGGCACACATCCGCATCCACGTAGGCGGCTGTTACGACACGTACATTGAATTGCCGCTAGTTCCGGTGGAAGAGAATCTTCGGGTGGGCGGGTTCTATGTACGTCCGGATAATGTCATCAACATCTTCCGGGATCCTGACTACACGTACGGCGTTCTGGATTTTGTTGCCAGCGGAGTACAAGTCGGACACATCTTCCATATCCAGTCCGGCATTTCTGGGACTCCCCGGGGGTTTGTCATCACACACGTCTCGGATCACGAGCTTGAGGTGAGTGAGAATGTTCCGTTCCCGGAGGCTTCGGATGAGTTGGATGTCAACGCGGTGGTCTACTCCATCGGGGAATACGAACCCAGTTTCTTCGATGTCATCTTCACACGCACGGCTACGAATTTGGCGAATCCCAGTATTCCATGCGGCACCTCTCGGCACATCCAGACTCCGGGCATGGTCGTTCTCTCTGGGAGGCCGATACAGGATATCCTGACCGTTGAACTGCGAGATCCGGATGCCGCAGACGCCGGGATCACGGATCCGTCGACCAAGACAATCTTTTTTACTGATCGCAGGAATGGACCTCCGGCAGTTGTGGCTATTCCGGGGATGTCTCAATATCAGTTCATGACGAGGAATCCGTACAAGGCTCAATCCGGAGAGGCCCTGAACATGATCAATGTGGGTTACCCTTCTCCCGATGAGGGGCACTTTGACGGAAAGACTTTGCGGATCTCGTACACTACGCTGAGCGGATTCGAGAACGTAGATGAGTACACGAAATCCCGGGATGTTCGAATTCTGGCGGGAAGTCAGCTTGTCCGTACGCGTAACCCGGTTTGGATAAGCTGTACGATCCCGTATCGCTTGAAGCCCACGGCGGCAATCACACTGGATGAGACAGCAGCCGCGGAATTGATTTCCGCGTACATCAATTCCTTCGACCCGAACGACGATCTCGACATGAACGATTTGGCCACGCAGGTCCGACTGGCCTATCCGATTGTGGGGACGGTGTTTCCGTTCAATATCTATTACGACCTCTTCTCTCCGGACGGTCAGCTGATCCAGTTCTCGACGTCTGATATCGTGTCCATCTTCTCGTTGTCCACGAATGGTGTCGTACTGGAGAACTCGGCGGACATTTTGGTCCCGCCCCTGATGGTCGCGGAGGGGGTCACAGTCATCGACGACACGACGCTGTCGGAATACCTGACCCTCATGGGCGTGAGCGACCGTACGGTGCGCTATAGGTGCAAGCCGGAGCTCATCACCTTTGTTCTCCAGGGGTAACGAATGCCGCAACCACTTCAAATCGGGGACAAGAACTCCGCGCTCTTCGACGGGCTGACAGGATTCTGGACTCGTTTCTGGAGGGACACGCAGGACCTCCACGCGTATTACAACGCGTCGGAGATCTACATCGGTCAGGCGTACCTCGACATGCTGAGTGGTGTTTTGAACCACGGAATCGTGGACCAGCCGGTGTTCAATAAAGAGTACTGGCGGCTGTTCGAGATAAAAGAAAACGAGATCTCGTTCAAGGAGGGCGTGTCTGTTGCGGAAGATAGGTATGTCTACGACATGCCTGGTTCAATTCGGACAGCCGACTTCTTGCAGAATTCAATTTTCGACCCCACCGTTCTTTACGAGCGCGGGGTTGACTTCGACGTTCTGGATATTGATGGATACGCGAGGTTCAAGACAGACCCGTTCCGTGAGTATCTAGACACTGACGGGGCGCTGTTACCCAAACCCGGCATTGCGTGGCGCAGTGTTGATATCCAAGTCGGCAATCAGTTCCGGGATGTTGAACGCGAGGTGGACTGGCGTGACGACTCGGAGACCAAGCCCGGGGACATTCTTCGGCTTCTGGCTCAGGCGGTGGATATCCGGAGAGATGACGCCGGAGCCAATCCTGGTTTGATCTTCTATGCCTTGGGCGCGTACCGGTTTTATACCGCGTATGACTTGTCCTTGGACGCCGGTGTGGGAGATGTCATCCAGGTCTATGGTTCTGGAACAGTGTACGACGGGTACTACATCATCAAGGAGATACCTGTTCCGTATTTCCCCGGCGGGTACGTAGAGCTTGAAGAGACGTTCTATGCTCCTCTCATTACGAGCCCAGGTACTCTCAACTGGAAGCTCATCAAGATGTCGTACTTCGACTTCTTCTCCAAGGACTTCCTGGTTGATTACATCGAAGCGCAGTACCTGGTCGGAGGGATTGAAGCACCGTACCAACTGGGCCTCAAGGAACCAATTGTTTATGCTGTGGTTCGGGATGTGGCGGAGCCGGATGTTATTGGGCTTCCCGTGAGTCCGGTGTTGCCGACAGATCTTGGTTACACACACATCATTCCGGGGTCCTTGAAGGTTTTCGCTCTCCGCGATGACGGGGAGGGGAAGGTTCGGGAAGGTGAGGATTACACCGTAAATTACCTTACAGGTTGGCTCTACCCGATGACGGTACCCCCGGGACACTGGGACCCGGCCAGCATCAACACGTGCAGCTTCCAGTACCAGCGTGAGCTGGTCAAGTCCGCGGGAGGGGCCGTGGTAGAGCGGGCAGTAGGTACGGTCAAACAGCTCGGGATGTGGGTACCGGAAGTGGAAGTAGACAGGTTCAACCTGTACTACCACTACGGATATCTCCTCAATCGTTTTGAGGCGTCGTCCGAGACCTACAAAGCATTTCTCCGCGGGATCATGCACCTTTACGTTCATGGTCCGATCTTCGAGCGTATGGTCTCCGGAATGAATGTCGTGGCAGGATACCCGCTCATCCGAATGGATGGGGAAGTTCTCCAGAGCTACTTCAACGGCATCGATGCTCAGAGTCCTACAGACGGCCAGATTGTAGGGGCGGCTAAAACCTTTACGACAACGGCGGTCACATACACGTTTACCGAGTTGGATATTGGCGGCTATATCATTTTCCCGAATGCCTTGAGTGCGTTTAACCGGGGTAAGTTCCGGATTCTCGATCTCATAGACGCCCAGACTGTTTTGTTGGAGTCTCCTTACGTAATGGTCGATGAAGGACCTCCCCTCGAATGGGTTCTGTCTCGTGATTACGCGAAGGTGGTTGTCACGGACAAGTACACGTACAAGTACCCGTATTTCGTTCCGATGCGTCCAGATATCGAAGACCCGTTGAGCATCGGTACGTTGACGTTCAAGGCGTTCGAGGCGATCACCCTGGCGTTTACGTTGACGGACTACGTGGAATCTCCGCTGTGGTGGGTCAACAAGACCATTCCGTACACGCTGTTTCCGACGACCAATCTTTTCCGGAGAATTGCGTCGGACGGGCTGATCGAGAACATTTTCGATCCCGATGACCTGGCGATGTTCGATGATCCTGGTTTGTTTTTTGACGCGGATGAAGATGGAGTCGTATCCACGTTGGATCACCAGTATCGGCACAGTGTGGGGTTCATCCTTTTCGATAAGTATCTCAAGTACCACATGTTCTATGTGGAGATCAGCCCGGACCTCGAACTCCCGGCGTCGTTCAAGAGCGATTTCGAGGATATGGTTCTCGTTACCAAGCCGGCGTATACGTATCCCTACGTGGAACCTAACGAGGCGTTCCTCGATGTGGGGTGGTTGACCGACACGTTCAACATCTCGGCGTTCAAGTTCTACTGGGGAGAGCTGGAAAGCATCCTCCTGGCTGGCAATGAGTTGACCTTTGATGCGGAGACGGATCTCGCGTTTGACGACTATTTCACATATGTCGAGCACATGGGAGTGCCGCTGGTGTTTCCTACACCTCCTGTATTCCCCCTGGTTCTGGCTCCCGGAGAACGGCCTATAGTTGTCAATATCCGGGCTACGGCCGGGGGGCTACCCGTACTGGAAGGTATACACTATGCCGTTCACTACGACCCGAACGACCCGATGTTCGGCATGGTCGAATTGAACTTGGCGTACCCTCCGTGGGACCCGGGAGGATTCGTGGATCTGGAATGTGCCGCAATCGTGAATGCTGCTGCGATTTTACCGCTCATCCCGGATACGACTGTAGGGTACACCCCTCTGATATTCGATGGAGGTGATCCTGCGTATGTTCGGGAAGCTATGAGCGCAGTGTCTGCCAAAACGGAGCATGTGGACCGTCCTCTGAGTCTTAAAATCGATGTTAACTGGCCTGGGGGGGTTTCCTACGATTATGATTCCGTGTAAGAGTGTGCTAAAGTAAGTCATTCACCTGAGAGGCCATGATGAGCGCAAAAACTTCGCTGGTATCCAACGGGCACCTGTACGGACACATGACCGTGACCGTTTACGACGTAAAGAACGGCAAGAAGCGAAAGGTGCTCCGGATCACTAAGAAAAACCAGGTCACGAATGGCGGACGAGAATCAGTACTCGCATTGCTGGCGCAGGATCCCGCGGGGTTGGTAATTCAACAGCACCCTGAATACAACCAGATCTGGTCTCTGGCTATCGGGTCGGACGGGACCCCGGTCAGTATCTTGGACATGTCGTTGTACGCGGAGATTGATCGTTTGGCGCTCACGATACCTGCTGAGAGGGAGTACATTGTAGTCCCTCCCGCCATCTTCGAGATCCACATCCACAAGGAAGTTCCTCCTGGGGTACACACAGGAGTACACTTTCAGGAGGCGGGGTTGTATACTCGGGGTGACGGCGTGGACCCAATGACGCAAGTTCTCTATGCCCGGCAGACCCATCCAGAGTTCGAAAAAGGAGCGTCCATGGCCGTCGAGTACGATTGGCGTCTTGGTATGCTCGTCCAGGCACCATAGGAGTAGAGAATGGCTAGCCAAGAAGTTGTCTACACACACGGTTCTGATACTGGCGAACGAGACTCTGCGGCTATCGCCCCTATCGTTCCTGGTGAGAAGGTGAAGTCGGCGATCGTTGACCGACCGCTGGACAATCTACGTAATCGTTCCGAGGTTCTTCGGGACGAAATGATCGACCAGAAGTACCTGCAAGACACAGATATCATGTGGCTTGCTGCCGACGGTGATGCCGTAACGGGACTGAATCCGGGAAACAACCTTCCGCAAATTCTGTGGGATCCGGCGCTAGGTAAGTTCCTGCTCGGACCGACACCCGGCGCGTCCATGATCCTTCAGCCGATCAAAACACCTGGTGTGGATACGCACGATGTCGTGACGTACACCTTCGTGACGGACACTCTCGCCATTGAGTCCATCTTCCGGAACTACAAGGGGGGCAATCGACGCGAAGTGCGGTGGGTCTGGGATGCGGGAATCACGCTGACTGCGCTGGCAGTCCTTTCTGGTTCTCCGGATCACATCCTGACCATTCACGTAGCGAGTGACTTCACCTCCACCGTAACCGATGTGGACAACGCACTCATTGCTCTTGGCGGAGCACTCGGCGCTGCGGGGTTCTCACACGTGGTTACGGGAGGGTCGGATTTCATCACAGCCCTGCCCTCGGATTACGTGTTCACGAAAATCTTCGAACGCGAGATGCACCGGATTCCGGATAGCCAGTTCTTTGCGTTCTTCGACCCGCTTGGGTTGAACAAGAGTCTTGCAGACGGGGATACGCTCGCGATTGCCTACGAGATGATGGCCGAACCTTCTCCCGGTATTGGCGGGCGTCGTCAAGCCTGTCCCACGAACGGTAATATCAGTCTCATGGCGGCACAGTTGTTCATCACGACTGAAGAGCCGGAGAAGATTCCGATCGCCGTACCGATCTGCAAGCGCATTGGTGACGATCTCATCTTCGTGGATGGTACGGTGTGTTACGGTCACGCAACACCCGCGATTCCACCTCTCTACTTGGGGGAGCATGGGTATACCGTTGAGCGCATCATTAACGTGTCGACCTGGGCATCTGCTGCAATCACGAATCAGTGGTACGGGTCTATCCCTCTCTCAGGGGGTCCGACATGGACCATCAACACCGCCCTGAACAACATCATCGGGGATCTGGCTCTGTCGAGTGCGCCTTCTGGAGCAGCCCGGATCGGCATGAGTGCAACGACAAGCGTGCCGACGAGCTTGGGCTCCTACAATGTGCCCGGTCCTGGAGGGGCGTCAATCGCGACAGCGCTTCTGTCGATGATCGCGCTGCTCAATACGAAAGCGTCTTTGGGTCTTGGTGGAGTGTTCGGTGCGGAAGAAATCATCACAGGCCGGTGGAAGTTCAACAACCACGTACGGATGGGACAGCACCAGGTCTTGATGTGGGATGCTCCGGCAGACGGTTGGTGGCACCTTGTCTCCAGAAACTTCCGTTCGGCTCCGGGTCAGACAGAGACGAATTCCGAAGTTACGCGTCAGACATATTCCGTTTACGAGAACGGGAACCCTACATTCCATTACGGAGAACGCCTGGAAGTGATTGGTGGATACTCCTCTGCCTCTGATGCGATTACGTCTTCTCCGGATGGTGCAGGTAGTGTGTTCTTCATCAAGACGTCCAACCACATGTCGGCTTCCGGTGGTGATTACATAATGGGAGTGCGCTGGAGTGTTCCGGCCAGTACTCCCCTGAACATTTACGTTCCCAGTGATTGGGACTACTACCAGAATCTCAAGTATGACAGCGGACCGTCGCCGGTCGAGATTGCCAACCACGTTCATGGGTGGGATGGAACGGTGACTCGGCCTCTTGCGAAGCAGTACTGGCACATCCCACAAAAAGTCGAAAACGATATCGACTTTGCAGGGTATGACACGGGGGATGTTTTCGGCGAGTACTCCCGCATCCAGGTATGCAGCCTTCCGTGGTCTACAGTACTCGAAGGCATGTATGCACAGCCGGAGGACCCGCTCAATACGGCTATCTGGTCGCCAGATACTATCCGGTTGAGTCCCGGGAGAGCTCTCGTTAACGGAAGGCCGATTTCTCGTGTGATTGCTCCCGGTCAACTCATTACTGGACTGTCGAGCAAGTTGATGAATACCGTGGTTCTTCCGACTTCGGCGGACGACGGAGACAGTACGAAGATACCGGCCTGGTATTACCTGTGGATGCGGTCTGACCGGAATGTATTCCTGGGAAAGGCGATTCCGAACGACAACTACGGGACTTTTGTTCCGGGAAATTCTCTCTATCGTCCCAACCCCTCGGAAGTACATCCCGGGTACTCCATGGCGGACTACACGCTTCTCGACGTTGTGTACCTTGCGCAGGTTTACAACCCGGGAACAGGGGACGAATACTACTGGGACGTTGCCCCGCCTTGCGGAGGGACGGAGCGGCGGTTTGTTCCTCGCCTTCTCCCGTCTACGGGTCTGCCCATTTGGCGCCATTTCGTGATTGATGTTGCGGATCACGGCGCCGCTCCCGTGACGGTGTCCATGATCCAGAACGGTACAGGAGCGGGGTTCCCGAGGATTCGAGTTCCTGGGTATCCTTCAGGAGTTACGGAAAAGGCGATCATCGGATACAACGTTGAATTCACTCTGGCTACTATGGGCGTAGCCGGGGCAGCTCTCGTGTCGGCGCTTCTCAGTACAAACCCCTTCTTCGAGCCTGCGTGGATTACGGAGGCGCCGAGGATGCTATGGTTCCAGTCCACAACGAACAACACGTCCGTTGTCGTGTCTCACGGCGGGGAGTTCGATCTGACATCGCTGGTTAACACGTTCATATACACGTCGTATCTTTTGAACGATGCCGCGTACGAAGCGCGGTTCTACCTCGAAGGTTTCCACTGGGATCGTGCTGCGGGCGCCCAAAGCTGATTGTAGCTTTTACATAAAAACAGCAGTGACGCCTGGAGGAGGCGGTGTGATCGCGATTACCGGTCCGCTTCCAGGAGTGGTCAGCCACTTGAGAATGGCATTCGCTACTTTTCCCTTTGCTGACGGCTGAGACGGGTCTGGCGCACTGATCGAACTCATGGCCGTGGAAAGTTTCCCCCCGGGAGCAATGGACGCGATGGTAGGCGTAGGCGTGAACATCGCGGTGATAGGGGTGCCGTTCCAGTAGGCAAAAAAAGCGGCCTCCAAGAGGTCGCAGACTGCCGTAGGACCTCCCGTTGCTTCGAACGCCGCCTGAACCCCACTGACCAGGGCACTCCTCGCGATCTGAGAAGTGCCCGGGTTCATTGGGGCTCCGTTGACTTGTGCGTTTTCGAAGAACGCGATGAAGGCATCTGAGAACTTCTGAGCCGCTTCAGCTGCACTGGCGGCGCCGGGAGTTTCTGCCTTCTCCAGGTCCTTTGCGAATTTCGATACGAACGCGGAGAGTGCCATGTCACCTCGGGTTGGGGATGTTTTGCATTTCCTTCAGCTCAAACGTACCATCTTTCATGCGCTGAACAAAGAGTCGGAGACCGTTCACGCCATTCATGCACGTGCCGCACACGAACCCGATTTCGACGCCTTGATGCATGACCTCGATGTAGTCCTTGTTTTTCTTGGTGGATTTGCAATTGATGCATTTCATGAGCACACTCCGTTTCCGTGTCCGCAGACCCGGCACACACTACATGTGCCGGTCTTGACCATGGGGCTTCCGCAGTTGGAGCAGGGATCTTCGCTGAGGTCGTAATCCATTTCGTCGTGTTCCAGGGAGTCCGATGCCGCGGCAGTCCGGAATTTCTTTTCTCGGCGGTCCTCGATTTCTTTCTGTTTGTCAGGAGTGAGGTACCGCTTCTTCATCCACTTGAATACGTAGTCGATGATCGAGGTGGCAAACATGATGTCAGGGTTGGAAGTGATCCCTCCCGGGCTGAACTTAACACCCTCGAAACTCCGAACGAGTTCTTCCACAGGAACACCGTACTGCAACAGGAAGGAACACGCCTTTGCGAAAGAGTCCAGCAACCCACTCACCATAGACCCCGGTTTTGCCATCCGGATGAACATCTCACCCGGTCGGCCGTCCTCGTAGTACCCGATGATCAGGTAGCCGGCGTACCCGCCGACACTGAACTTGTGTGTGTGAGACTCTCGGTCATTCGGGAGTTCTTCCCGAGACAAGGTAGGTTTCTTTTTCCTTAACTCCTGCAATATCTCTTCGGCCCGCATAGGCTCGCTGAGCTTGCTTCCCTTTCGGTAGATGGAGATGGCTTTCACGCCACGCTCCCATGCCTTCAGGAAAGTCAGTTCGACGTCTTTTACGGAGGCGTTGTGCGGCATGTTGAACGTTTTGGATATTGCCCCTGACAGGAAGGGCTGTACGGCCGCGACCATTTCGATGTGTGCGTCCACCGACAGGAATCTCTTGGCTCCTTTTACGGCAGAAGCACAGTCGAATACTGCGAGGTGTTCCTCCTTCAGCCCGGATCTTTCCAGGTGCCGATTGTCGATGACGTAGGCGAGAAGATCCAGCCGCTCTTTCTCTGAGTATCCAAGAACAGTAAGTGCCCGGTCTATGTTCGGGTTCACGTAGTCCATGGTCTCCCCTTGGATGAGTATCTTCGTTTTCTTCAGTGCGTAATCCGGTTCGATCCCGGTGGTTGCACAGTCCATTACGAAGCCGATAGTGCCTGTGGGGGCAAGGAGGGTGACCTGACAGTTTCGGAACCCAACACCCTCTTCACCTCTCTTCCCGAAACCCGCACCTACTGCTTCTCTCCAGGTGGTGAGTGCCTTGGTGTGGATTCCTGCTATGTCTCGCTTCAAGGACTTGGTGGACGTAACGTGCTTGGAAAGCACATCCTCCATGGAGATCTTGTTGGCTTCGAAGCGCTCGAACGGCCCTTTGACTTCTGCCAGTTCGGTGCTGACCAGATACGCCTGTCCTGTCATCAAGCTGGTGATAGATGCTGCCAGATTTCGTCCGTCGTCGCTGTCGTACGGAAAGCCCCAAGCCATCAGGAGTCCCCCGAGGTTCGAGTACCCTAGACCCAGCGGGCGGTATTTGTGGCTATTCTCCTCGATCTTCTTGGTCGGGTATCCGGCCATTCCCACCAGGATGTCTTGTGCGGTTATGAAAATCCGGATGACGTGTTTGAACGTCTTTACGTCGAAGTTTCTTTCCGGCAGAGAGAAACGGTCCAAGTTGATGCTGGCCAGGTTACAGGCGGAGTCGTTCAGCCACATGAACTCAGAGCACGGGTTGCTTCCGTGGATTTCTCCGTCATTGGCGCACGTGTTCATCTTGTTGACGGTGTCGTGGAACTGGATTCCCGGGTCCCCACACTTGTGCGCCGCTTCGGCAATGGAAAAGAACAGATCCTTGATCGAGACAATCTCCGCGAGGGACTGATCTGTGCGGTTGATGAGATGCCACGAGAAGTCTTCCTTGTATCCGTGAAGGACTTCACGTACCCGCTTCATGAACTCGTCCGTAACGCGGACAGAGTGGTTCTCGTTCTGGTATCGAACGATGGAGTAGGCCCCGTTTACTTCCTGGAATTCCGGGCTGAGTCCTCCTTCGACGAGGATACGTACGATATCCTCCTGGTTTCCCTTACTCCAGATGAACGCTTCGATGTCCGGGTGGTCGGCATTCAGGATGCACATTTTGGCGGCTCTGCGAGTCCTGCCGCCGGACAGGATGATGCTGGCGACGGAGTCGTAGATGTACATGAAGGAGACAGGGCCTGAAGCGTGACCGCCCCCGCGGATGCTCTCGGTAGACGCGCGTAGCGGAGAGAAGTTCACGCCCGAACCCGCCCCCTCCTTGTAAATCAGCCCCTCGGTTTTTGCCAACTCCAGGATGCTGGCCATGTCATCTTCTACGGAGTTGATGAAGCACGCAGACGCTAGCGGTTTTGCTACTCCCGAAACGCCCACGTTGAAGAGCACAGGAGAGTTGAACATTGCGAGTTGTTTTACGAGTATGGTAATCAACTCGTCGGAGAAGATCTTTGCGTTGTTTTCGTCGAAGTACTCTTTCGCTACCCCCTCCGCCGCGATTGCCTTCACAATGCGAGAGAAGGTTTGTTTTGCGCTGGTTTCCCGTTCTGAAGATACCCGGGATTGCCGGAGGTATTTCTGGGCGAAGATCCCGCAAGCATCGAGAGACCAGAAGTCCGGAAATTCTGCATCGGTGCACTCGTAGAGGATCTTCCCGTTCTTGTCCTTACTGATGATGTGGTGTTTCGTCCAGTGCACTGCGCCAAAGGGGTCCGTGTTCTCCTGCGACAGGAGTCGTGGGAATTCGAGCATGTTCACTCCTTCAGAGATTGGTGGTTGTACGGCTCAGACGAACCGTTTCCTTCTTGGCTCTAGGCATTCTCATACCAAAGATTACAGCTATCTGTGCCCTGGTTAAACCATGTAATGGCTCGGGGCTGAAATACGCGTAGGCGATGTATGCTAACCAGGAGGCGTCTGCTTCATCTTCGGTCATTTTCTGGTTCCAGAAGTCTTCCGCGGCCGAGATCATCTTGTTTTTGGAGGCTCCACCATTACCGGTCGCAAACTTCTTTACCGAAGTGGGGGCTACTCGGAGCACAGGGCTTCCCAGGTCCTCCATCGTCAGAGAGAGACGGCCGCGTAGGTCTCCCAGGTCATCCGCCCGATTTACGCTGTAAAGTGATGGGCCTTCGATAGCGGTGAAGATGGGGGAGAGTCCCCGAACAAACTCCTGGAGTTGTGTCCTGTGGTACTGGAGTCTGGGTGTGCCGCGGAGGTCTTTGGGGACGGTGTGTGTCACCCGGGTTTCGAGCAGTCCGTTGTCGTCGATGATGAGGGAGAGACCTGTTTTTCGGAGGGAGGGGTCGATGCCTAAATATGCGTGTACACCCATCGTTGTTGACCTCCACCTTAGGTCCCGTTACTATCAGAAAGAAACCATAGAACCCGTGGTGATGCAATGCCATTTCCTCCAGACGCTAAGCTAACTCTTGAAATGGAGCGGTTTATTCTGGGGTCAGGATATTACCTTCATACGAAGGTCATTACCGGGCCTACGAATACCGATCCTGTGGAACTGGAACCTTCTCTTTTGGTGCGTCTGAATACGAACACGCAGCCTGATGCGCTCGCGCGTGTCTGCTCTCGTACAGATCTTGAGGCGTACCCCGAGGTGCTGTACCCCGTACGAGATCTCTTCGAGCTGACAGGTCCGAGTATCGTGGCGGCTCTGGGTCTTGGGTCAATAGTTGTGGGGGATGATGTTATCATTACGTGTCCGGATTTGTGGCAGCATATCAACCCGCTGGTTACCAGTTTTATCACAACCGTTGCAGCCATTGGGGCATACAATACGTCGATTCTTGTGGTGGACAAATTCCCGGCCCCGTATGACTTGGGCATGGATTACGTGATTTCTAGTGGCATGGTCACTCACGCGGCAGGATCGGACGCGATTGCGCAGAGATACAACCTGAACCACGAGCTGTACTGCCGAGTGAAAGACGACTACACGCGGTTTGATGACCTTTCCGAGGCGATCAACAAGCTCAACTCTGTGAAACTTGAAGCACAAGGGCTTGTGAACGATTACGAGACCTCAGGTTCTTCCTTCGAGGGGGACGAGACGGAGACGTTCACATGAGCGTAACGATCGACTACACGCAATTCCGTACGATCATCGAGGGCCCGAAGTACCAGATAGAAACGACGGTCACGTACGTTGCAGGAATCGCTCGGGAGATCTTTGTGATGAACACCGAGCTCGGGACTTTCGAACATGTTGCTACGGTGTGGGACATGGAGCACGTTGTCCCGAGTCGTGATCAGGCCATACTTGAGGGTCGGGGGTACTACAGAGACAGCGCGTGCATGGTAGTATATGATACCGACCTTGCGGCGATAGAGTTTACGGAGTATACGAAAGACCGCGTGCAGGATCTGGTCACCAAGTACGCCCGGGCCGTCGGAGAGTTCACAGGGACCGTCAACTACCACATCGAGAACGCACCATGATCAAGACAGAGGTTACGCAGGAATGTATCCCGGTCGAACTCGATGACGGGATGAAGTACCAAATCACGACGACTGTGGTTGTTCCGGGAGAGCTCCCGGACGTTTACCTTTTCGTGCACGACGTGATCGATCTAGTGGACCCCAAGCAAGATGTTTTCGTGCGGGTAGCTAATCCCTATGATCTTGAAAACATCGTCACTACCCGCGCGGCGGCTATCACCAACGGAACCAAGAGGTACCGGGCCAACGCATTTGTAGTTAGGTACACAGACGTAGAGTTGGCAGTTCAGGCGAAGCAGGCTGTTCTTCAGCGTGTCGATACCGCAGTAAACACATGGTACGTGTTCCGGTCCGAGTTTGAGGTTCCTGCTCCGCCTCCGCCATTGCCGATTCTGTACCGGCCGGAGACTGATGAGGAATATCTCCAGACTCTCGTTAACGCGTACAAGGCGGCGATAGAAGCCCGAGTCGCGGCCGAGGCAGATGCTGTAACCGCACAGGCTGCGGTTACGACCGCAGAGGCAGAGGCGGCTGCCGCTGCGGCCATGGTTCTCATCTACGAGAAGGAGACCACCTTCTGTCAGACGGCGAGGACTACGTACTGGTTGAGTCCTTTGGGTTTGCTGAGCGGTGTATCGAATCTGTCCAGCAAGTCTCAACAGTTCTTCAACGACTCGAAGACGATTTACAACACGTACGGAGCGTGTGGAACGTATCCTGCGTGTTCTGCTCTTCCAGGCACATGGCAGTACGATCTCCACGCAAAACTCCTGGTTATGGAGGCGGCGCTTACAGGTACAGGCGGATGGTCTACGAGCGAACCGTACATGGGTCTCATGGATACGGTTCTCGCCTCGTTCTGTAGTGCGGCGACAGTCGGGTACACAACGGCGGTCAATACCAAGAGCTCCAAGGATCTGGCAGTGGCCAATGCCCAGACAGCAAAAGAAAAGGCGGACGCGAGTGTCGCGACCGCCCAAGCAAACGAAGATGCAGCTCTCGCTGCCATTATGACTGCGTGTCCAACGTTCGATATCTCCTCAATATGACTTGATGGTGTCGTACGGAGTTCTATTTACTGAACTTAAAGGACTGACTGTTTTCGACACGAAGGGGATCCTTCCGTGTGAGCGGTAAACATCAGTCAAGTCTTTGACGTAGAAGGACCAGGACGCGATTTCGTTTGACCGCTTGTAGTAGAAATACTGCCGGAAGCCGTCGTCTTCGTAGCGGGTGTAGCGTGCGGCGTAGGACGTCTTGTGCCAACCACTTCCCATTGTCGGACTTTGTGAAAAGCTGGACACGACAGCCAACAACGCTTTCAGGCGTTTTGTGATCCGCAGCTTTTCCGGGTAACTTGTGCCGTATCCGCATTTCTGGATGATTTCCTGCGCCTGCTTGTACGTCATTGGGCGCTCTTCTCCGGTTCGCATATTGCCCAGCATGTATTGCAGTCCGTCACGGTACCGGAAAGTCAGGTAGTGCTCTTTCCCTTGGAAGTAACTCGATAGCCGTCCGGAGTTCTTTAACAAGTAAGCCAGTTGCGCATTCGTGTACGGGATGTTGCACACTTCCAGGATATGTTCGTAGTATGCGTCTTCGGACTTGTCGTAGGCTCCTTCGCACCATCTGGAACGATCGTTTGGGCAGCAGTGATTTACCAGACAGATTCCGCACACGTTTTTTCTAAACCGGTCCTTTTGTACCCGGGACTGTGCTGCCTCTTTTCTGGCTTCTATGTTCCGGTCTATTGCATCGAAATTTACAGACCCGACGGCGAGTCTCCTAGACGAGAAGCTGGTCTGGCCCGCGGTGTATATGGGGCTGATGAAGGTGTATCCTTCGAGCTGCATCTTGAGATGTTTCCAGCGCTCCAGTGTATCCATTATTTCTGAAGGTACGCGTTGTGTCTTTTGTGCTTGGTATATCTTCTTTATCTCGCAATGTAGTTCCGGATTTTCAACTTCGTTGAGACATTCGCTACACCCCAAGATCAGTTTGTGCGGCAGGGTACACGCGTCCTGTATGGTTTTCGGGTACATGAGTTTGTACTCCCCGTCTATGACGGCCGGGACTCGCTGTGCTTTCCCTTCTGTGAAACCCGGAGACATGATGTTGATGTCGTCTGTGATGGTATATCCCTGTTGAGTATTGAAGCCGAAACGCAACACAGGAAAGAACGCATCGAGTGCGGGCGACTGTAGCAGTCTCTTGGCGTTTTCCGCCTTCAGCGTGTCGCGGAACAGGAAGTACAGGTTGCGCAGGGTGTCCATGCCGTTTCCTCTGTGCCTCCGCCAGGTTTCACGACCGCTGAAGGCGTACGTGAATATCTTGTCGGGAATTTCGGCAGGTATATCAGCCATGGAGTTCTTTCTCCCACGCTGGTTTGGCTTCCTGGAAGGCGACCATCAGCTTGTTTCCCTTTTCGGGGTTGATGAACTGCACGAACCCTATTCGGCCTTGGAGGTAATCCATGAGAGCCTGCGGGGTTTTCTTACCGGCCTTCTTGTGCTGAGAACTCAAGCCGTGCCGGCTTGCATTGGTAATGATTGCACGTAACTTCCGGTATTCTTCCTTCGGGATGTTCAACTTTTTGTTGATGACTATCCCGAGTACGCGTTTCCGAAAGTAGCTGTGCGGCGTACGTACCTTCTTTGCGTTTACGCGGTAACCGCATTCCCGGATGATTCCCCGCAGCCGGTACACGATTGCAGTTCGGTCTTCCTGGGACAGGAGTTTCCCGCAGGTGATGATGAGGTCATCCGAGTACCGCGTGTAGCACCAGTTCCATGGCGGCGTCAGTCCTGCGGTCAGGTCCAGTTCTGCGAGGTAGCTCTTTATGGCGCCGTCTAGGCGCCGATCCGCTACCAGGTTGCAGATGGCTCCAGATGCGGGGCTGCCTTGAGGTATCACGTCTTTTTTCCGGGTTCCATCCGGACCTATGGACACTGTAGTCAAGTTGGAGAGCAGGTCGGATACGTAGTGGCTGTATCCTATTTCCTTGAAGCAGTTGCGTACCCAGGACTTCTTGGTTGAATGAAAGAAGTCCTTGAGGTCGATCTTGATGAACGTTCCGTACTTGGGACAGTCGTGCTTTTTCGGGGATACAGCATTCGGAAAACTGTCGCAGATAGGACAAGGCCGCAGATGTTGCATGACTGCGGTTCGGATTGACCTCTGTTTACGGTATGCCGAAACGTGATCCCCCAGAGGTTCCTGCAACGGATTCAAGAGCCGCTTATTCAGGAGTTTCAAGGCACGCTTCATACTCCCCTGTGGGGCATGGATGATCCGGGTTTTGTTGTGTGCCTTGGGAATGGTCCACGACTTGTAGAGGGTGTTCCGGTGCAGTATCAAATGCCAGAGAGTCTTCGTCCGGTACTTCAGCAGACTGGCTAACGTGTAGTCGTCTACTACGGCTGGATTGGGGAGTCCGTCCGGGACGCTGATTTTCGTGACTGATGATTTTCCGAATCCAACAGGCATTCTTCATCCCCTTTCTGTTTTGGGATATCCAGTGCGATTAACTCTCTGCACTTGCTGTCCGTGAGTTGGCACTCACCTGCGTATTTGTGCGACAGGTTTACGCACTGATAGCAAATGGATGGAATGATCATGTTCGGCGTGTACAGGCTGAGTTCGATCCCCTGGGCCTTTGCGGTTTTCAGGTAGGACCAGAGGTACCCTAGTTTTTTCTTGTACACGTACGTAGGGATGACGATTCGTTTTTCATTGAGACGCGGCATGGCGTCCTCGATAGTTCTTCGGATCGTGTGGCGCGGCCTACTAGTCCTCGGTTCTGGGTTTCCAGTTTCTTCGATGACGATCTCTGCATCGCAGTCCATCTTCTCAAGGACGTCGAGCAACGCTTTGGGTGACTCGGCGACAAGCATGTACGGGAATACCCGCTTCCAGTAGTCGTTTTCGAAGAACGTAGAGGGGACGACGTACATCCGCTCGAACGGAAAGTACTCACGGTTTCGGAGTCGGCGCTGCCGAATCTTCACGCAGTAAATATCCATGGCTACTCCAGTTTCACGATCCGCGAGCCCATCGCGGGGTGGGATTTTCGACCTCCTACCAGGACCCAGATGACGGGGCACGGCGGAAGCCACGCAGGACAAGGACCTCCAGGAGACTCGATGGGGGCTTCTCCGTCTGTGAGTATGATCACCACGTCCCAGCTTTTTCGCATGGGCGGGAGTTCCTGCACGGAGTTATCCATGCGGGTTTCCAGTCCGAGGATGTACTGGAACGGAGGATTGAAGTCTGTCCCCCCACATGAATACCTGTAGTGGTTTTTGAACTTTTCCGGGTCTAGGTCGAGTTGCTCAACGTGTTGTACCGCGGCGTCAAAGTAGACGAGGGTGGCGCTGGCTCCTCTTTCGGCTTGCGAGATTCCTTGGAGCTCTCCCATGAAGGTCTGATAATCGTCATCCCCGATGGACCCCGAACTGTCTATCAGGACCGCCATGTTGAAGCTGAATTCCTTCTGATACCCGGTGTACGGCTCTATCTCCCCGGTCAGCGCCAAGGGGAACAGCGCAGGATTGGGGTACGCGGAGCTCTCGGCGAGCTTCGATGACAGGGCCGTCTTCAGGTATCCTCGGAAGACTTGAGGCCACGGGACTTTTGGCTCTACGAAAATGCTGTCGATCCATGATTTCAGATGTGCGGGTACGGTTCCTCGGGATCTCTCGGTCTGCTCGATGGCTTTCTTGATGAGCATGTTGGATTCGCCGTGTGCAGTACTGATGATCCTCTCGATTTCCGCGTCTGTCAGATCCTGAAGAGGTACGTTGATTACCGGATCCAGCATGGGTGCGGGACATTTCCCGACCAGGTCGGAAAACCACTGTGGGTAGGGCTTTCCAGGCTCCCAACCGTCGTTTTTCATGTCTTCCAGGAGTCGTGCGAGGTACTCCTCGAAGGTTTCACCTTTCGGGTACGGTTTCGGTTCTCGGTGTTCTGGGAGTCGGAATCGTTTGAACTCCTTTCCGTACGTCGAGAGTCCTGCCTCCTGTACGAAAGGTCGCAGAACCGTGTCATTAGCTGCCATGTCTGCGGCTGCGTTGACGATCTCGTGGATCTGCTCGTATTTCTTAGGGTCCGCCATTTGAAGGCGGATTCGAAGGATCCGCTCCAAGTGTTTCAGTACGAGGTGGGCGACCTCGTGCAAGACGACCAAGATCTGGAAGGCCCGCGGCTGTTCTTCATACCAATCGGAATCCCACAGGAACTTGTAGTGTCCCTCCTGGGTCAGCGTGACGGCACAGGTTTTCAGGTTCGGCACAGGCATTCGACCACACCCGTTCAACACTCTTCCGTAGAAGTTGTTGCCGGCGCGCGGATTGCAGGAGCAGAGCCACTGCAAAACGTCGTGCATAGCGTTAGCTTTACTTTCCACGGCTTTCTCCTTATACTTTTAGCTGGTTGAGGACAGGAGGTTCTGATGATCATCGACCAGACAAACGATACGGGTTACTCGCGACTCAAGGTCATGCTGATGCAGTTTCCTGAGATGCGAGAAATGACCAAGACCGCAAACGTTGGTCCGGAGGAGTTTCAGGATCTTCCGGCTACGGCATTCGCGTGGCCCGGGTGTCGCCAGTTCCCGATTCACACGAGAGAACATGCCGCCATGTCCTTGGGGTACCGGAAGTTCGCGTCCGCGGTCCCGCAGGAAGTGGATATGATGTTGAAGAAGGCGGCGGAGCTCTACGAGATTGATACCAAAATATTCGACCAAACGGTGACGAAGCAGGCGTCCCAAGACCAGTGGCTTCTGCCCGAAAAGCAGCGGTTCAAGGTAGCCTCTGCCGGGGACGTCAAGTTCGCGGAGCGCGTGCTCCACGAGAAGTACGCAACCCTGTCTGTCGAAGACCGCACACAGGCGTTCTACCGGCTTTGCAAGTTTGCAGAGCAGTATGACGTTCCTCTGATGCCCGCCACGCACAAGCTCGCAGGCTTTACCATCACGAGTACGCGGATGCTGAAGTCGGCATTCGAATCTCGGGAGATGGCTGCCAAGAATCTCGGGTCAAATCTTGCCGCTGCCTACGAGAAGGTAGCGCAGATGTTCGACAACACGGATCCGTATCTGAAAGATCGGTCGTACCAGCTCAAGCTAGCGTCTGAGCTTGCCCGACTGGACCGGGAGTCGGGAGTGGACCGCTTTTACGGCAAGTCGATTCCTGATCCGGTTCGAACGGTCTTCAATATGGACAAGCTCGCATCCGAGCACATCAAGATCGGGACCGGTATGTTGGCGAACAAGCAGCTCCTTTCGTCGCTCCCCCTGACCTTCTGGGAGGATGTTCTTGGTCCCGAGATCGCCCAGGAGATCGCCCCGTCTGGAGAAGTGAATCTCGAACTCTTGGAGCAGGTCCTGCCTACCCTGCCTGCGGACATCAAGGCGACGGTCCAGCGCCAGCTGGCGGCGTACAACAAGTGACCTCCTCCCTCGAAATCCTCGTCCAGAAAGCACCCGTCTTCCAGAATTACCTGGTAAAGACGGCGTCCCGGGAGTCCACCGCGCGTCAGCTTCTGTTGAACAGCGAGGGACATGCGGCGGCGTCTCTCTATATGGCTGTGCGCGTTCTGTACGGGGTAGACATCCTGCACTGGGAGCCGGAAACGATCTGGATGACTTTGCAGCATGACGGGATCGAGCTTCCAGTAGTTTCGCGCAACAAGTTGATGGCGGCGATAACACTACAACTCAATCCGGCGTTCTATTGGGACAACATCGTCTTTCAGCATACGGTCCAGACACTCAACGACGAGTTGACCAACCCCGAGTCGATACAGGAGTGCCATCCTGCGCATATGGCGTGGGCGGTACACGAGGCAGGGTTCATCCGGGGGTTGGACCCGCACGGTCACGAGATCCCGGAATTCGACGAGGACGTGCAGTTGTATATCGCGGTCTGTCTCAAGCGAGCAGGTTTTTTGATTCCCCCTAAAGAACTCGACAGCGAGGAGATTCAAAAGACCTTGGATTGTCAGTACCCCGATTGCCGGTTACCGTTAGAAGCAAAATACGCACGTAGCGAGGTGCGCGAAGCCTGGAACAAACTGCCCAAGAACAGGCTCCAGCATACTGAGTTTGCTGAAGACTCTCTTGGGGTACAGTTGTCCAGGCTTGCGTCCTGCTACGTGTATGTCGAGATGAAGGCGGAAGAGCTGGCGTCTGAGATTAGTGACCTGAAGGTTACTACTTGAGCCCGGAATCTACCCTCTTCTGTCCGTCGTCCGCGCGTTTGTGTATCTCGACCCATTCAGGGAATTTGTTCATGGCGATCATGAGCTTTTGTCGGTATTCGATAGCGTTGTTTTCCTTCGATATGGTGTTCAGTTGGGTAAAGATCGACATGGACATGTCCGGAGTGAGTGTCTTCAGGAAGAGGACGAAGTTTCGAGCAACCTCGTCTACCGGGGGCTGGTCCGCAAAGAGCATCATGAGCACCCCCTGCATAGCCTCGTGAAGAACTTCTTGCCGGCCGCTGTTGATGAGATCCACGATCTCGTCTTGCACTTTGGGGAACTTGAACAGTACTTCTCTGGGGTCAATGGATCGGTCTTCGTCTCTCAGGAACGCGACGAGTTGGTCGGCGTGTGGAAGACCGATAGACGCGGCGTAGCGCATCCGCGCAAAGTCGCTTGTCAGGTCCATCCGTTCTTTTTCCATGAGGTACATGTCGAGGGAAATCGTTTGGATGGTCGCGGGACACGCGTATTGTTTCTGTGCTTTCTGCCCCTTGAAGTCGTAGAACATCGTTGGGTGCTGTTCGTAGAATTTGGTGAGGAGCGGATGACACGGCCGCGCGTTGCCCAGTGCGTGAAGGTCTGTCTGGTGAAACTCAGGAGTGATTGCGTGGCGCTTCCAGACCTCGTAGCTCGGGATAGCGTAAAACATCTTCAGCCGTCGGCGGAGTGCCATGTTGCTTTCGATCTGTGTAACCGCGTATTGTGCTGTATTCGGGTTCATCAGCCCAAGAACGAGGCAGTCATCCGGAAGCTTGTAGTTGAACATTTGACGATCTTCGATCAAAGAGAAGAACATGCTGATCGCGTGTTGCAACCCCTGGTTGATTTCGTCAAATACCAGAATGGCCTTCTCCCCTGGTTTAGGGAAGACGGACGGCAGGACAATGTCGAAGAAACCCCGGTCCTGATGTTTCACGGACGGGATACCCGCGCTCATCAGGCCCCAGTGTGCGGTTCGGACGTCGCAGATCTTTGCTCCGTATTCCCGGCTGAGTTGTCCACACAGTTGGCTCTTCCCGATGCCGGCCTCCCCGACCACGAGGATGGCGCCGCGGTGCTGGTTGTACTTCCACGTCAGGACTATCTGTTTCTTGATTTCTTCGATGCTTGCCCGGGGAATACTGTACAGGTCCGCGTACTTCTGGTCGTTCTGGTCGTGTTCCGGTTCTTTCTTTGCCATCGTTCTCCTCTTGTGGCCTTTGTAGCTATTCGCTATTTTGAGGGTGTATGAAGACTAAACCTACAGCGCGATTCAGCGAGCTGGCAGAAGCATGGCTGAAGCTGGACGGTAGGTCGTTCCGCTTTGATTTATACCCCATGCACCGGGCCTTTTATGATGGGCGTTTTCGTCGCACGCTCTTCAAGACCGGTCGTCAGGTAGCAAAGTCCACTTCACTGGCGAACTTCAACATCCTGGAGTGCTCAGTCATCCCGCACTTCAAGACCATGTACGTGAGCCCACAGAAAGAGAAGACGGTTATCTTCTCTACTACGCGTGTGGCCAAGGTCATGCGCTATTCCCCGCATATCAGTCGTCGGTTCTTGACCTCAGACCTCTCGGACCGTGTTCTTCAGAAACAGTTCACGAACGGCTCCGTGATGCACTTCATGTACGCCGATGAGGACCCGGAGCGTCTGCGTAGTATCTCGTCGGACCGGAATATGTTCGACGAGGTCCAGGACATTTTGTACGACCCGGTCATCATCATCGGAAACGAGACAATGGCCAACTCCAGTTACGGTTTCGAGACGTACGCGGGGACCCCTAAGACGATGGAGAACACCATCCAGAGTCTCTGGGAACAGAGCACGCAGTCCGAATGGGTGATGCGATGCGACGCGTGCAACACGCACCAGTTTGTGGACTCTGCAAAGTCGATGGGCAAGGAAGGGATCATCTGTCTCAAGTGCGGAGAGTACTTGGACCCCTATACCGGGCAGTGGATCGATTTCAACCGGCCGAAAGAGATGGATTATGAGCCAGCCTTTGCGATGCACGGTTTTCATATTTCTCAGCTCATCATGCCGGCGAACCTTCCCAAGGCGTGTGCCAAGCGGGGGTTTTCAAGTGCGATTGTTGAGAGAGCGCACGAGCGGTGGACGCGCATTGTCGTGAAGATGAACGATCCGAACTACTCCCAGACACTGTTCAAGAATGAGGTCCTGGGAGTGTCGGATTCTCTAGGCGAGCGTATGATAACCAAGGAAGAGCTGGAGTCGCTTTGTGGAAACCGACAGCTCTTGCCGATTCCCAATAGCCTGCACGTTTCCGGATTCACACACATCGTGGCTGGAGTTGACTGGTCGGGCGGAGGGATGGACGGGGTTTCCCGGACGGTCTTGTGGATTTGGGGGTACCGACCGGCAGATGACAAGCTGGTTACTCTCTTCTACAAGATCTACCCGGGCATGAATCCGGTTAACTCTATCGAGGAAATCGCGTTCACGTGTAGTGCGTACAACGTTGCGCTGGTTGTGGGTGACGCGGGAGGTGGGGCAATAGCGAACAACCTCTTGCAACAGAAGCTGGGATATCATCGAGTGACTCAGGTGCAGTACGGAGCTCCCGCCAAGGCTCTGATCTTCAACGGAGAAGACCGTTACATAGGAAATCGGACAACCCTGATCGACAATTATTTGATGCTGCTGAAGAACAAGAGAGCGGAATTCGGCAGGCTTCAAGATATGACGATAGCGATCGAGGACATACTTAACGAATACGAGGAGCTCACGTCCTCAGGCAAAAAAGTATGGAGACACTCTCCGCAGAAATCGGATGACTGTCTCCACGCGGGTGTGTTCGGGTGGATTGCACACAAGATTATTGCCGCGGACCTGCGGTTCTACCAGCGCTAACCTACGTCCGCCAGCTCGTCCTTGATCTCCTGCTCGATGAACGCGTCGGGGTCTTCTGCGATCTTCTCTTCTGTGTCGATGGAAGAAAGCTCGCCGTAGGACGGTCCTGCTCCGATGTCCCACTTGAAGGGGACAGGTAGCCACGGGTAGAGCTTGCCCACCTTCTTTACTCCGTAATGGTCTATCAGGTCTGCTGCCTGAGAGAGGTACTTTTTCGGGATCTCGAAGCCAATCGAGTCATGCACAGTCAGGAGGACCTGCCCGCCGAGGTCATGTCGTAAGGGTTCGTCGATATCACAGAGTACTTTCAGAACAATGTCTGAGGACGTGCTCTGGATCTTGAAGTTCACGCCTTGACGTTCGGCCTTGTTTCTCATGATGAAGGGCAGGTTGTGGATGTCCAAGCGCCGCCGACGGCCGAAGTACGTCTCTACCACTCCGATGGTACGTACCTGTTGTTTGGTCATCTCGACGTATGCTTTGATGGTCGGGAACATGCGGTCGAGTGTTTCGATGATGACCCGGGCCTGTTC
>Ga0172365_10000020_pt1 | contig 85172 bp, 79 predicted proteins | sample LakKivSesite48cm_FD_114535 | JGI IMG/M metagenome (GOLD analysis project Ga0172365, IMG submission 114535) | Sediment microbial communities from Lake Kivu, Rwanda - Sediment site 48cm | ecosystem: Environmental > Aquatic > Freshwater > Lake > Sediment | place: Rwanda: Western Province, Lake...
AGAAGAACGTGAGCAGGAGGGTTCTGATGTGCGCCCCGTCGACGTCGGCATCGGTCATTATGCAGACCCTGTGGTACCTGGCCTTGTCGACATCCATCTCCTCTTCTATGCCCGTCCCGAGCGCGGTGATTATCGTCCGAATCTCGGCGTTCTTGAGCATCTTGTCGAGCCGGGCCTTCTCCACGTTGAGGATCTTTCCCCTGAGAGGGAGTATGGCCTGGAACGACCTGTCGCGGGCCTGCTTCGCGCTTCCGCCTGCGGAATCGCCCTCGACCAGGAACAGCTCGCACTTGGTCGGGTCCTTCTCCGTGCAGTCCGCGAGCTTCCCGGGCAGGTTGCCGACATCCAGGAGGCCCTTCCTCCGGGTCAGCTCCCTGGCCTTCCTCGCGGCCTCCCTGGCCTGAGCAGCCAGTATGGCCTTCCCGATGCACGCCTGGGCCACCTTCGGGTTCTCGTCGAGGTACTCGAACAGCTTCTCGCTCACCGCGGACTCGACTATCCCCTTGACGTCGCTGTTCCCCAGCTTCGTCTTGGTCTGGCCCTCGAACTGGGGCTCTGGGAGCTTGACGCTGAGGACCGCCGTGAGGCCCTCCCTGACGTCCTCTCCCCCGAGCGAGTCGCCGTTGCCCTTCATGTAGCCCTGCTTCTTCGCGTAATCGTTGATCGTGCGCGTGAGCGCGGCCCTGAAGCCGACAAGGTGGGTCCCGCCCTCGGTCGTGTTGATGTTGTTCGCGAACGTGTAGATGTTCTCGGCGTAGCTGTCGGTATACTGCATCGCGATCTCGACCGACAGCCCCTCCTTCTCGACGTAGATGTACATCGGCTTCTCGTGGAGGCTGGTCTTGCTCCTGTTCAGGAACTGGACGTACTCGACGATGCCCCCGTCGAACTTGTAGCCGTTGGACTGGTTCGTCTTCGCCTCGGAGATCGAGATCTTCAGGCCCTTGTTGAGGAAGGCGAACTCCCTCATCCTCCCGGACAGGGTCTCGTAGTTGAACTCGATACTCTCGAAGATCTGGCTGTCCGGCTTGAACCTGACGATGGTGCCCGTGTTCTGCGCGGGCCCCTCAACCTTCACCGGGCCTGTAGCTACTCCTCGCTCGTACCTCTGAAAATGCACCTTGCCCTGGCGTTTGACGCGCACCTCGAGCCACTCGGACAGGGCGTTGACGACGCTGAGCCCCACACCGTGCAGTCCGCCCGAGACCTTGTATGTCTTCCGGTCGAACTTGCCTCCGGAGTGCAGTTTCGTGAGGACGAGCTCGAGCGCGTCCTGCTTGTACTTCTTGTGCATCCCGATGGGGATGCCCCTCCCGTCGTCCTCCACGGTGACGCTCCCGTCATCGTTGAGGGAGACGATGATCGAGGTGCAGAAGCCCGCCATCGCCTCGTCTATGCTGTTGTCGACCACCTCATAGACGAGATGATGCAGGCCGTGGAAGTCCGTGCTGCCGATGTACATGCTCGGCCTTTTCCGGACGGCCTCCAACCCCTCGAGGACTTGGATTTTCTCAGCATCATATGAGCTATCTTCCATGAGATTCCGACCTGTATAGCGAGTGCTCAAAGACTGCGCTTTCCTAAGCTATTCCCATCCGATTTTCGGCGCTTTATTTGGCCCTCAAATTCTTTAATAACTGGCGGCTATATAAAAGCTTTGAGAATACCGTCTGGCTGCAGGCAGAAACCCCCCTCGATTTCCACTGAAACATATCGTCGATTTCGGCCACGAGATTCCATGCGAAATGTCGGCGAATGACGAGCGACCCGAAACCTCCTTTTCGGGGTTTATATCCGATGTCACCCATATAAAGAAACGTCGACCGTTCCCGACCGAATGTCAGGCCATCGGAGCGGCCCTGGCCGTGCACCACCGTGCAGGTGCCAATCAAAGCCTATATACCGTGGAGGCAATTAGCACGCCCGGTGCCGATAGTTGCCTAGAAGATCTGCGAAGGTTCCATCGGAAGTCAGGGGGTTGGCGGAGAGCGAGGGGATAAGGCCAGACCGGTTCTTGAAGCTCCTTAAGGAAGGCAGAGTGGTTGTCCCCTCCAACCCCCGTCACCTGAACCTCAGACCCACGGCGATCGGGGAGGGCACCAAGGTCAAAGTAAACGCCAACATCGGCACGTCTCGGGACCTTGTCGACTACGCCGAGGAACTCGAGAAGGTGAGGGTGGCGATCCGCTACGGGGCCGACGCGGTCATGGATCTCAGCACCGGCGGGAACATCCGCGAAATCCGCAGGAAGGTCGTTAAGGCGAGCACCGTCCCCGTGGGAACGGTGCCGATCTACGAGGCTGCGTGCAGCACCGCGATGAAGGGCCCCATGAGCATGGAGCCTGACGACCTGTTCAAGACCATCGAATCGCATGCGAAAGACGGGGTCGATTTCATGACCGTTCACTGCGGGGTGAACCGACAGACCGCGGCGACGCTCATGAAGCACAGGAGGGTCACGGGGGTGGTGTCGAGAGGCGGGTCAATCCTTGTTGCATGGATGCACGAGACGGGCCTTGAGAACCCGCTCTTCGAGGACTACGACCACCTCCTCGACCTCGCAAAGAATCACGGATTCGTGCTGAGCCTCGGGGATGGTCTGAGGCCGGGAAGCATCGCGGACGCGACCGACGTCCCTCAGCTGCAGGAGCTCGTCGTCCTCGGCAGGCTGGTCGAAAGGGCGAGGAAGGCCGGTGTGGGAGCGATGGTCGAAGGGCCGGGACACATCCCCTTGAACCAGATCGAAGCCAACGTCAGGATCGAGAAGGCTGTGTGCAGGGGAGCGCCTTTCTATGTGCTCGGCCCGCTCGTCTCTGATGTCGGCGCGGGGTACGACCACATCACTGGCGCGATAGGAGGGGCTCTTGCCGCGTACTTCGGGGCCGACTTCCTCTGCTACGTCACCCCGTCCGAGCATCTGTCCCTGCCCACGGTCGAGGACGTCCGCCAAGGGGTCGTGGCGAGCAGGATCGCGGCGCACGCCGCCGACATCGCAAGGGGCCGCGGGCTCGCATGGGACCTCGAGATGTCGAAAGCGAGGATGCGGCGCAACTGGCCGGAGATGTACCGGCTCTGCGTTGACCCTGAGAGGGCCGAGGAGACCAGGAAGAAGAGAGGATCCCGAAGCCCGGATGTCTGTTCCATGTGCGGAGACCTCTGCGCGATGAAGATGGTCGACAGGATCCTCAAAGGCGCGAAATCAAGGAGATAGGCCGACGGGCAGCCTGATTGCCGCCCCCGCCACTACGTAGACCAGCCCTGCAGCGATTGCCGCGATGATCGCAGTGAGCACCCCTTCGGAGCGAGAAATGTCGTTCGAGACCCCGATGGCCCAGCTCACGATCCACACCAACCATATCAGGCCGACCAACGCGACGGCAACGAGGGCTGCGGCGGCCCATGACGCCTGGGCCTGGTCGGGGCTTCCCCATGACAAGGCCTCGTCGAGTTCCAGGCCATTGAACCCGAAGGAGAGGATCGCGATTAGAGCGATGTTGACGAGGACGTAGGCGGGGAAGCAGTACCCGACCAGTGCAATCGTGGACCCTCGCTCTCCCCTCCCCCCATAGACGGACTTCGCCACCATGGAAGCGACGACCGCGAAGACCAAGAACGCGAAAAGTGTGGCCATCCAGCTCGCGAAGCCACGAAAGCCCAGCAGCATGGCGTCTTCCGAGTCGTAGCCGAAAATCTCCCCCATCCCGGCCGTGAACACGACCCCCGCGACGGCGGAGAGCAACGAGAAAACGAGGACCAGCGAGAGCCCGCGTTGCAGATCGGTCGAAAGGTAGAGGGACTCGAAAGCCTTGGCGGGCCGATAGCCCACCCGAAGAAGATCCTTGAGGTCCAGCCTCGGCTGGCGCTTCGGTTGCGCGTAGAGGCCGGGATGGTGGCTCGCATGGGAATGATGAGCAGGCGCCTCGCGACCGGAAATCGGGACCTGCTCCACATAATGTGGAGGGAGTGCCTGGACGACCTTCGCCTCGCACTTAGGACAGCTCACCTCTCCCGTGCCGTCGCCCAGATTGTCCAGGTAGCCGGCGAAGACGAAACCGCACGAGGTGCATCTCACCCGGTGGACGTACACCACGGACCCTTGTTCCATCGGCGACAAAGAATGGCGGGGTGTGTATTATTGTTGCCGGTTAGCGCCGTTCGAAAAAGTGATGGAGCCACTGGAGGGTATTGAACCCCCGGCCTGCGGTTTACGAAACCGCCGCTCTTTCGCGGCGTCCGCCGGAGCGGACGCAACCGCTGAGCTACAGTGGCTTCCGGACTGCTCCGAAGATGCTCTTCGTAGTTAAGCCTTTTCGCAGACCGCGAGAGCAGCATCGAAAGCCAACCAGTGCGGGGAAATGCGAGATGATTTAAGCTGGATTTAGCATTATAACTTGGGAAACCCCCGATGGTCACAGACCTGCGAATACCGGAAGGAATCGTCGTCCGCACCGCGAAGGGAGGGGAGGACTCCCTGAAGGGTATATTGAGCGATTTGAAGCAATATGGATTCACGGGATACGTTCGCGTGACCCTCGAGAAGGAGATCATGAGCTCCATCGGGTACCTCGTCGTCGAACAGGGCACCCCGATCATGGCAGTGTACGAGTTCGAGAAGTCCAAACCAAGGGAGCTGAAGAGGATCTACACGGGGGAGAAGTCGCTCAGGTTTATACTCGAGGACTCACAGGACAAGGCCTCGAACATAGAACTGCACAGCAGGGTACCGTCCGAGGAGTTCGACAAGAGGTTCCCTGACGCAAGGCTGACTGAGGCGCCGGCCCAGGCCCCGAAGGCAAGGCAGCTGAAGGAGGAGAAGCAACCCCAGGAGGAACCCCAGCAGGAGGAGCCCCCGGTGGACCCGCAGCGCGAGATGGTGGAGCTCTGGAGGAGGAAGGGGTTCAACGTAGAGATCCTCGAGAAGGCCCGAGGGAGAGGGCCACAGGCGTTTGCGAAGGAGCTCGCGCAGTTTGAGCAGGATGCACAGAAGCTCAAGCAGTTCGAGGTGATCATCAACAACTTTCCAGTGATGGGCCACGAGAAGGACATCGAGGAGATCCGGCAGAAGCTGGGAGACCCGACCAGACTTGCGGAGATAGAGTCCGACATCGAGTTCCTCCAGGAGAAGATCCGGAGGAAGATCCAGAAACGCAAGGAGGACGAGGAGTCCATCAAGCAGGAGATGGAGAAGAAGAAGCGCGAGGAGAAGACCGCTGACGTCTACGACCTCATCCTGAAGTACCAGACCGCGGACGAGGAGGTGGCCGAGAAGAAGTGCCCGAGGTGCGGCGGAGAGCTCGATGCGAACGGCAACTGTCCGAAATGCAGCGCCGAGAAGGCCCCCAGCCAACCCTTGGCATTCGTCAAGCCTCTCGCGAAGGAGATGACCTTCGAGACCTTCGTGGTCGGTCCGGGAAGCAAGTTCGCGGCAGCAGCTGCAGCCGCGGTCGCGGAGGCCCCCAGCAAGACTTACAACCCGCTGTTCGTGTTCGGCGGATCCGGGCTCGGGAAGACCCACCTGCTCTCGGCGATCGGCAACGAGATGTTGCGCGAGAAGGGCACGGTGGTGATCTATGTTCCCGCGGACAAGTTCGTGGAGGCGGTCAAGGATTCATCTGACGAGAAGATGAAGAGGAGAATCCGCGAGGACCTGAAGAAGCCCGACCTCCTGCTGGTCGATGACATGCAGTTCCTCGCGGCGAGCGAGAACGCGCAGATCGAGATGGCCCACGTGATCGGCCACCTGATAGACTCCAAGCGACAGGTCGTCCTAGCCGGTGACAGGCTGCCGGCACAGATCCCTGGCTTCAGCGACAGGCTCAACTCCAGGATACTCGTGGGCCTGACCGCGGATCTCCAGCCACCCGACCTTGAGACCCGCGTCAAGATACTCAAGGTCAAGGCGGCCGAGAAGAGGCTGAAGCTGAGCGACGAGATCGTGACCTACATCGCGGAGCGGGTCACGACCAATGTCCGCGAGCTGGAGAACGCACTCACGAAGATCGTCGCCTTCTCGACGATAATGAAGCTGGATGTGGACCTCAACCTGGTATCGGACATCCTGAAGCCTCTCGCTCCGGTGCAGGAGACCAGGAAGGAGATCATGAAGGATGTCAAGGCACTCCCCGGCCACTGCTACCTCGTCGAGGAGGAGAGGCCGATGTACAGCAACGTCCTGCTAAGCCGGAAGATGGAGGAGGGCTACACCGGACTGGTGATAACCAGAATGAACCCTAAGAGGATCCGGGACGAGTTCAAGGCCGCGCCCGAGATCCTTTGGCTTACTGACAAGGAGAGTTCCCAGGAGAAGACCGTCTCCCCGTCCCTGGAGATGATCATCCACGTCGTCCAGGAGTTCATGGGCTCCTCAGAGAAGGGCATGATTGTTCTAGACGGCATCCAGTACCTCGTCAGTAGCACCAACTTCGAGGCGATGCTCAGGTTCCTCAGAAGCCTGATTGACGAGATATCCGAGTCGAATGCGATACTGGCTATATCGTTGAGCCCAGAGACCCTGAAGCCGCAGGAAATCTCCATCCTCGAAAGGGAGATGGAGGTCCTGAACCTCACCTAGACTTCTTGACCATTTCCTTGAATTCGCGCATCTCCTTGACGGCCTGCGCGTAGTCCCCGGCCTTCATCATGCTTGTCGCCGACTTCAGGACTGTGATCATCGGCGAGATGTTCACGTTCCTCGTCTTCGCCTCGATCAGCATCTCCTTGGCAGACGTTATCTCCTCGTTCATCCTCTTCGGGATGACCTTCGCCAGGCTTTCGTTCGCGTTCCTTATCAGGAAGTCGACCTTGTCGAAATCCTTGGAGTCGAAGGCCTTTGTCGCGTCGACGAGCGACCGCCTAGCGTCGCGCGTATCCACGATGAACGCCTCGCAGTCCGTTATGAGCTGCTTCGTGGTCGCGATCTTCTTCTTGGACTCGTTGTATCGTCCAGTGATCGGGAGCAGCTCCATCTTCACCTTGTCAGCGTAGACGAACGCGGCTTCGATATCACCGGCGCCCCTAGCCTTTGCGACTTCCTGAATGTAGACGTTCGCCCTGGCCGTGTCCCCGCCGAACTCCTTGGCGACCTTGATCTCGTCGTTGAGCTTCATGATCTGGTCCGAGAGCATCGCGTCGATCTTCGCCATGAGCATGTTCTTGGATTCCTGGACGAGCTCGATTGCCCTGTCGAGCTGGTGTTCTCGTCCAGCTGTAGCCGCATTGTCGATGAGCTGCTTGCTCCCGCCGATGTCGACATCCTTCTCCCTCGCGAGGGCCAGCAGCGGCTTCATCTCCGCGACCGTCCTAGCGAGATCTTTGCCTTTGTCTCTGCCACCTGGCGAGACTGCTTCTGGCTGAGTGGGAATTGTAGCTGGCTTGACCGTCATCTCTGGAACGTGGGCCGGCCTCTCCACGACGGGCTCCGGCCTAGCCTCTCTTATCCTGACCTCTGAAGATGGCCTCTTTTCGGGCGCCCTGGTGGGCTCGATCCTGACCGTGGCAGGTGGTGACGGCTCGGGCTTGGGCCTTTCGGGCTCCGGGATCGTCTCAGGCTCGGGCTCCTTCTTCTCCTCCTCCTTCTTCCCGCGCTTGAACCATCTCATGAAGCCCTTCTTCTCCCGCTCTTCCAGCCTCGGCTTTTGCTCGGCCTCCACCTCGACGGCCGGCTCCTCCTTCGCCGGTTCGGGGGCAGGCCTGGTCTCCGCGACGACCGGCTCCAATTCCTTCGGCTCCGATGACGGGGCTGCTTCTGCTGATTCGGGCTCGACGAATATCGCGCCGCAGCCTGGACATGAAGTGGCGTCAACGCTCACGAGGGTGTTGCACGCGGGGCACTGAAACATCTCCGCGCCTTCCTCGGCGAACAGGACGCCGCACTTCGGACACGAGTTCGCAGTGCTCTCGACGCGGGCTCCGCATTCGGGACACTCGAAAAACTCGACCGGCTTCGCAGGGGGCTCGACCTTGGGCCCGGCCTCTGGCTCCGCCTTCGGCGGAGGAGCCGGTTTCGCCTCCTGGCGGACAGGCGGCCTCTCCTGGATGATGGGCTTGGAGAAGATCTCCTCTATCCTGGATTCCACTGACACCTTCGGAGCGGCCGGGGTCACGGCCGGCTCAGGCTTCTTCGGAAGGTCGTTCTCGATGTCAAATATCGATAGATCGGTCCCACAGAATCCGCATTTCTTGGAACCAGGTTGAAGCGGGGAGTCGCAGATTGGGCAGAGCTTGCCCCCGCTGGATTCTGCCAACTAGGAAGGCCTCCTTTGGGTACTAGCTCCACTTTACGATATGCCTGGATAAATAGTTAATCGTTTTGATTTCCTGGTTTGATAATCTTTGAGAAACGGCCAAGGATCGTCGTCCTGGCTCTGTCGATACTTATTTCCAAGCGCTCGCCATTCTTCGTCGCGGGAGGAGAAGATGGAACTGAGAACTGTCAAGATAACGTTCCCTGAAACCGCGAACATCGTCATCGGACAGACGCACTTCATCAAGACGGTCGAGGACATCTACGAGGCCGTGGTCGGATGCGTTCCGAAAGCGCGTTTCGGAATCGCCTTCAACGAGGCCTCGGGGCCCTGCCTCATCAGAGTGGACGGCAACGACGATGGGCTCAAGCGCTGTGCCACGGACAACGCCAGGAACATCGGCGCAGGCCACTGCTTCGTCCTCGTCCTCGAGGACTGCTACCCTATAAACGTGCTGAACGCGATCAAGAATCTGCACGAGGTCTGCTCGATCTTCTGCGCCACCGCGAACCCAGTGGAGGTCATAGTGGCGGAGGACGAGATGGGGCGTGGCGTTCTCGGCGTGATCGATGGCGAGAGGCCAAAGGGCGTCGAAACCGAGAAGGACGCGGCGGACAGGAGAGCCTTCCTCCGCAAGATAGGATACAAGAGGTAAGTGCCCCGGAAGGCGAGATGACCACCGCAGCGAACATACGGCTGGAGCCGCTCAACCTCGAACAGACCTTGGGGTGCGGCCAGACTTTCAGATGGCGCCAGTTGAGGGACGGGTCTTGGCAAGGCCCGCTGAAGGACCAGCTCGTCACCCTGAGGAGCGACGGCCCTCACCTGCAGATCGTCTCTTCCCCCGGGACTCCTGACATAGGACGCGTCGTATCCGAGCTCTTGCGCGCGGAGGACGACATCCGCGCAATCCAGTCGTCCCTCTCGCGACGCGACCATATCCTCGCGAAGGGCATGAAAGGCCTGAGCGGTCTGAGAATCGTCAAGATGGACGAGTGGGAGTGCCTCCTGAGCTTCACTCTCGCGACATATGCGAACATACCGCGGATCGCGCGAATGATCGACACCCTGGCCCTAAGCTACGGCAGCAGGATCCAGGGAGGGGCCTACTCGTTCCCGACCCTCACGCGTCTCAGGAAGGCGAGCGTCGGAGATCTCAGGAGGTGCGGACTCGGATACCGGGCGGGCTACGTACATGAGATAGGTGAGAGGCTTACTGCAGACGAACTCGAGCGCATGAAGGAGCTGTCTTACGCGGAGCTGAGGAAGGAGTTGATCGCTTTGCCCGGAATCGGAGAGAAGGTGGCCGACTGCGTATCCCTGTTCGGCTTCGGCAGGCTCGAGGCGTTCCCGATAGATGTGTGGATGGAGAGGGCGCTCAAGAGATTGTACAAGGTGCAGGGCACCTACAAGAGGCTGTCGGCCTTCGCGCACGAGAAGTTCGGGCCGTACGCGGGCTACGCGCAGGAGTACATGTACTACAACGAGCGCATGCGCGCACGAGGCGCCGCGTGCCTCTTCTCAAAAGAGTGAGCCAATCGACAACCCCGCGAGGAGGAGGATCCCTTCGACGATGGACACTATGCCTATGACGACCATCGTCGGCTTCCAGTCTAGCACCATAGAAGCTATCGCGAGGACGTCCTCCAGGAAATGGAAGAGCGTGTGGACGATCGCCCCCACGACGAGGAATATCACCACGAGGACGATCCATTCGTCGATCCCGAAGACCTTGGACGGCAGATAGAGGGATGCCGCGAACGCCGCGATCCCGCCCACGACCGCTCCGACAACCCCGGCCCACGGTATCTGCCTGAGGGGTTTGAGGAAGAGCGTGAGGGCCAACACAATCACTGTCCCAAGCGTGAAAGCGCCTACGACTTTCTCGCTCCAGAGGGCATATGCCATCACGAGCATGCCGATGCCCAGCAAGAATGCGAAGAACGTCCCCACCTCGTCCCAGTGAGAGTCGTCACGGTGGCCGTAGAGTGCTATCGCAATGGATAGGACTCCGCCGACGATGAGGGCGAGAGCGGGAACCGGCTCTCCGGTGAGTATGCTGAGATCGACCACGATACCGGATTGCGGCCAGGACTACTTATGACTGCCTGGCGGAGTTCTCCTTGACGCCGGGATGCGTCCTCTGGTAGAAATCCATGATCTCCCAGTCCGATATCCTCCCCTCGCTGCGCTCCGCGAGAGCCAGGCCGAGCCTCCGGGCGTACTTGTCTATCAGCTCGTCGCATTCTTCCCCACCTTGAACGTCGGCCACCAGGAGCCTGTTCCCCGCGACCTTCCCCTCGAACGAGCCGATGAGAGCGGGGCCGCGGAAGACCGAATATCTCCCGGTCTCCGGCATCATGTCCCGGAAGGCCGCACGGAGGTAGAGCGTCAGATTGTCTTCTGGACTGAGGACGAAATCGGCCTTGAACTCGACTTCGTCGATGTGCTCGAACACAGCTTTCGTGCACCAGTACAGGCTCTTGGACCCCTTCAGGAGATACCCCTTGACGAGAAGGCCTGCATCCTCGAGGCGCCTGAGGACCCGCCTGATCTCGCGCATGGGTATCTCGTGCCCGAGCAGCGAGCTGAGTGCTTCAGCGGTCATGAGCCCGTAGATCCCGAACAGCTGCGTCACTATCCTTGACCACGCCGCATCGTGACTCATCCTAACACGTTTGGTGCCCACGTATGCGTGCGTGCCCTCAAGGTACAGGCGCGATGCAGAATAGAGGGACTTCAGGGCGGACGTCGTGTCATCATGGCCCAGCGGTGACAGATCGAGCAGCCGGTCGCGCTTGATCGGCTGCTGGTCCTTGACTATCCTCATGATCAACTTCTCGTGAGCCGAGAGCTCCTCGGTTCGAGCCGCCATGTACACGCCCGCCCACCACATGCTAGTGTAGCCGACCCTGTCGGGCACGAGGTGCCCTCTGAAGACCTCTCCGCGCCTCATCAGCCGTTTCACCGATTCGAACTTCCTCGTTCTGAGCAGCGCCTCCGTGTCCGAATGGAGGCCACCGAAGCGCTCAATCGCAGCGGCCATGTCGTCAGCTCTGGATTCCTCCTCCAGGCTCTGCCGCGAGAAGACTGCTCCGAGGATCTCCTGGAGCTCGTAGGTAGGGGTCACCAGACGGCCTTTGACCAGCATGTCGTTGGAGGCTGCGAAGCCCTTCTCGCGCAGCCTAGAGAGCGGCTTGTCATCCAGTTCATCGACGGGGACCCCGAGGACGCTTCTGACCCTCAATATCTCGACACCCATCTCGTTGTAGAACTTCATCATCGAATCCAGGGCGTCAGCGAGCTCTCCCAACAATTCGGGGTCGTCCAACTGGATCTCGCGAATCTCGACCGCCCCCGCAAGAAGCCACTTCTCCACCATGCCGACTATCCGGCCTTCTTTGACCAGCGGGAAGAACCAGCCCTCGCCGTATCTCGACGTGACTTCCGTCCACTTGTCGCTGAGGAAGGGGTCGTACAGGGACAGGATGCGCAGAGACCTGTCTTCTGGAACGGGTTTGTCGAGCTTATCCACTTCTTCCGGGAGGATGTACATCTCGGTCCGCTCGAGACCCACGATGATCTGTTTCGCGCCCACCTTCTTCAGGAGGGCCGCAGCCTCGTCGGGCTCTATGTCCAGGTACGCGGCGGTCTGCAACGCCGTCGCGGGACCGAAGCCCCTGAGGTAGCGCAAGGCCACGCGCTCATGGGCGCCGTCTGTCTCGGGCTCGGCCTCGTACACCCCGTACACGTTCCTCGAGCTCCAGGACTCGGACTCGTCCCACTGGCGCAGGAGATATCCCTTTCTGTCGAGCGAGTCGAAGTGCTCTCGCATCGCGTCGGGCGGGAACCCTGCAGCTTGCTGTATCTCGAGGAATGTCCCGGAGCCGAGCTTCCTGACGATCCTGAGGATCTCGGCCTCGTACCTGTTGAGGCCCTCGCGCCTGAACACTCCCAGGTAGTATGGTGCGTCCTCCGCAAGGACATACCTGATGCGTCCGCGAACGAATCGCCCCAGGAGGATCTTGCCTTCGGAACGCATCCTGCCGAACTCGATCATGTTGAAATCGCGGACGCGCTGGGATATGTCGTACATCATCCCAGCCTCGCCGAACTTGACGAAGAAGGCATCGATCGACGGCATGACCTCGAACTGCTTCCGTTCGGAGTACGCTCGCACGGTCTCGCGGTCGTAGACCGGCCCCGCTCCCTTCAGCCGCAGGTAGTCCAAGGCGAGCATGTACTGCTGCTGCTCCCCAACCACGAATCGGCCGGAAACTGCGGCTTCCTGCGAGACCAGTTCTTTCAGAGCCTGGTCCGCCTCCGGCTCCGTGATGCCGACCTCGTAGGCGACGTCCTCCACGGTCATAGGTGCGTGGAACGCGAGATGCCGACGGACCGCCTCCTGCATGCAGGCGCTTCTGGCACCTTCAGCTCGGAGTGCCCTCGAATAGAAGAACGTGCCTGCACGGACGTCCGACCGGCATATCCTGTTCGCCGACTCCAAGTGATGGACGGAATCCCTGACGGCTTCCTTGTCCATACGCAAAGCATCCGCGAGCCTCTGTATCGACTGCGGCTCCGTCTCAAGCAACCCCAGGACCGCCTTGTCTGTCTGGCTCTCCTCGATCTCCCTCTGATGGAGGCATGCATACGCCGCGTAGTCTTCGACCGCCACGTACACATCCTCTCCTATCCAGACGGATCTGATCTTCCCTTCGTGGAGAAGCTCCGAAGCCCATTCGTGGAGCCTCTCGAAAGTCAACTTGGTGTGAGAGTAGATGCTCTCGCCCTTCTCCCGGAAGACGTTGAGCGGGCCGGCCAAGCGCAATGCCGCGAGGATGTCCTCCTTTGATGAAATCTCTTGGAACTTGGCATCGAAGTACTTCTCGACTATATCCGTGTCAAACTGATAGCCTGTGACCGCCTCTTCTCCGAGAACCCGTGCGAGGACCTTCCTGTGCAACTCCCTCAGGAGCATGCTCCTGTCCTCCATCAGCACGATGTCCGATACGCCCACGAGGATGACGTTGTGAGCGAACGGCGATGGCACGCCACTGAAGGGCACGTACTCGACGGTCCTTTCGTGGAGCTCGATGCTCGAAAGCACATCCTTGGCGTGCTCGATATCCATGACCTCCCGGAGAACCTCGTCGTAGGTCTCCACCATGACCGGGAAGTCCGCGAGCTCGTGCAGCGCGTCGAGCAACCTGCTGGACCTGAGCTGCTGCCTCGCGACCGACAGCTCCCTCCCTTTGTAGTTCCTGAGGACCATGAACGCCCTGGTCGCGGTGTGCCTGAACCTCTGCTGAAAGAGCTCGGAGTCGCGCACAGCCGACCGCAGGACCGAATCGATCTGATCCGAGCGCAGAAGGCCTCCCAGATCCTCGACCCTGAACGCCTTCGGGGCGGTCAGCATGAAAGAATCGTCGGTGACGGAGACCGTCACGTTTGCCTTCAAACGCTGAGAGAGGACATGCGCGTACGCGCGGCTAAGCGCATCGTTGACCCGCCTTCCGAAGGGGTAGTGGAAGACCGCGCTCCTGTTACCGGAAGCGTCCACGTAGCCCTCGACCATGAGTCGGGAGTCGGTCGGTATCTCCGAGACCCCTCTCTGTTCCTTGAAGTAGTTCAGTATCGTCGTCGCTGAGCCGTCGTCGACATCGTACTCCCTCATCAGCCACGCGTGTACCTGCTTGTCGGGCATCTTGCCCAGACGGTCCTCCATCTCCGCCCTGAACTTGCCGACGAGCACCGACAGGTCGAAGCTGCGGGGAAGCATCTCGCCGGTCCACGAGGGCACGGTAGGCTTCCTGCCGCTGGCGCTCTTCACGAAAGCCCTGGTCCCCTTGGACTTCACGAACTCGTAGCTCCTGCCGCCCAGGACGAAGATGTCGCCGGTCGAAAGCCTCTCGACGAACTTCTCGGACAATGAGCCGATTAAGGAGCCGCGCTCGGAGAAAACCTTGTAGTCCGCCTCCTCCGGGATCGTCCCCTGGTTGAGATAGAAGATCATCCTTGAGCCACGCTTCTTTCCAAATGTGCGCTCCTTTTCGTCGTACCACAGCTTGGAGTAGATCCCCTCAAACTCGTCCTTGCCCCCCAGATATCTCAGCACGCTCTCGAACTGCTCTCTCGTCAGGTCCTTGTAGCAGTACGATTTCCTGACGAGCGCGAATGCCTCGTCGACCTTCCACTTCCTCTCGATCGACAGCCCCACCAGAGTCTGGGCGAGAACGTCGAGGCAGTTCATCGGGATCGTGACACGGTCTATCATCTTCCTATGAGCCGCTCTGCAAAGGACCGCGCACTCGACGAGATCGTCCGGCTCGAACACCACGATTCGTCCTTTCGAAGTCCCGCGGTACATGTGCCCTGAACGGCCAATCCGCTGGACGCCCTTGGCGACGGATTTGGGCGAACCGATCTGCACGACCAGGTCGATGTACCCGATGTCAATCCCGAGCTCGAGGGATGTCGACGAGACGACAGCTCTGAGCTCACCGCTCCGCAGCTGGTTCTCCACTTCGAGCCTGGTCTCCCTGCTAAGGCTTCCGTGGTGGGCGCCTATGCGGTCCACCCCGCGCTCCTTGAGCTTGTACACGACGCTCTCCGTTCCGCTACGGGTGTTGGTGAAGATCAGGGTCGTTCGATGCTGGTCGACCAGCTCCTTCAGGAGGTCGTACATCTTGGAGTTCACGACTTCGTAAGAGAGAGTGGTCATGTCCTTCGCAGGAGAAATGACCTTGAGGTCGAGGTCGCGCTGCTGGAAGACCTCGACGATGTTCATGTCCCTGGGCTTCCCGCCCTCGAGTCCCGCGAGGAACTCAGCGACCTGGTCGAGAGGCGCGACTGTCGCCGAAAGACCTATCCGAATAAGCGGCCGCGCGCAGATGTTCTGCAGACGCTCGATCGCGAGCGAAAGGGCCACTCCCCTCTTCGAGTCGCAGACCTCGTGCACTTCGTCTATGATCAGCCAGTCCACCTTCTCGAACCGCTTGCTGAAAACTGGGGTCGACAGCACGAGGGCCAACGATTCAGGGGTGGTGATGAAGATGTGCGGAGGCTCCCTCGCCTGCTTCTGCCTCTCACTCGCCAGCGTGTCGCCTGTCCTGACCGCCACCTTGACCTTCGGCGGCTCTTTCCCCTCGGCCTCGAACAGATCCGAAATCTCTCTCAGGGGTTTGATGAGGTTCTCGTTGATATCGTTCGCCAGGGCCTTCAACGGGGAGACGTACACCGCGTAGATCCTGTCCTCGAGCTCTCCGCGCTCCGACAGCTGCGTAAGCTCGTTGAGGATCGACAGGAATGCCGTCAGAGTCTTCCCGGAACCGGTCGGTGAGGAAACCAGAACGCTCCTGCGCGAATGGATGACAGGCACTGCCATCGCCTGCGCCTCGGTGACCTTGCCGAACTTCCCCTTGAACCATTCGGAAATGACCGGATGCATCAGCGACAAGACTTCGTCGGTTGTGGAGCTCGTTGTTACTGTCTTTATCATCTGATTTCCTGATTGCGAATCCAGCTTCCTTATCCGTAGTTCGTATTAATACGTTTTCAGCGCACCCTTCGGCTGCGCTAACCACCAAACCTATTTATCATGAGGCGGTGATGATGAGAAATCGCGGGTATCAGATGAAGGGACTATCGACCAGCTCTGCATCCGCACTCGTCGCCATCTTCGTTCTCATCCTCTTCTTGGGGACCGTCTCGATCGCGCAGCCGCTCGAGGGTCCATTCAGAGACGGAACTTTCGAGGCGCGCTCACTCGACTCAAACACGGCGACCGTGAACGTGACGGTCACAGACGACCAGGAACGCCCGATGCACAACGCGGAGGTCCGCCTCCTGGGAGGCTCCAACTTCTGGACGACCGACGAGAACGGCAGCGCCCAGATCACCGGGCTCTATGCGAACGACACTGCCCCCGGCACATCCTACAACTTCACGGCGACAGTCACGGGCTACAGATCGACAGTCACGCAGGCCTGGATCCTGGGGAACGCCACGAACAACGTGACGATCATTGTTGAAGGGGGGACCGTATTAGGCACGGTAAGCTCCCAAGGAGGGCCGCTCAAAGGAGTGAACGTGTCAATCACCGCCCTCGGTTACTTCAACATCACGGACTTGGAGGGCAAGTACCGTCTGAGCGGGATCCCTGCAGGGACTCACTCGGTCACAGCCGCGAGGACGGGGTATGACAGCAAGACGGCGACCGCGACCCTTTCTGTGGCCGGGGTGTATCTGTGCGACTTCTCGCTCACGCCCCTGAACGGGACCATCTCCGGATCTGTTTCCAACGAGGCTGCAACCCCTCTCGTTGGGGCCAATCTCACCATCACGGTGGGGCTGAAGACAGTAATAGTCTCGACAAACGAGTCTGGAGCCTATGAGTTGCCAGACATCCCGGAGGGCACCTACTCCGTGACCGCCTCCTTGAACGGCTTCTACTCCGCCACGAAGACCAACGTGTCGGTGACTCGGGGGAACAGGACCGACAACGTGAACTTCACCCTGTACCAGAAGCCGAACAAGATATACGGTGTGGTCAAGGCACGGACGCTGCTCCTGCCGGGTGTGAACATATCGATCATGGGCACGAGCTTCTACAACATCTCGGACTACGAGGGGAGCTATCAGATAACGAACATATCGGCGGGGATGTACAACATCAGCGCCTACCTGGACGGATACAAGACGAGCATCACCCCCGTCACCATCCTGGCTGGCACCGATCTGCTGCTGAACATCGACCTCAGTGAGCTTCCTGGCTCCCAACTCCTCGTCAGAGTTTCCGAGGCAAGCACCGGAGATCCTCTCGTAGGCGTGGTCATTACGATCTCGGGAAACGGCATGGACCCCCAGAGACAGTCGACGAACATTGATGGCAAGTTCGCGTTCACCGGCCTCGACCCAGGGAACTACACGCTCCAGCTCGTCAAGGACGGCTTCAAGCCCGTCGAGCTCCAGAAGATCACTCTCGGGGAGGGGCAGAACCAGACAGTCACCGTCACGATGGAGCCCCTGAGGGAGTCCAATACTGGCTTCATATTCGGATTCGACATGGCGCACTCCATGATGATCCTCGCGCTCTTTCTCACGATCGTGATTCTCGCGATGGCGGTGTGGCTCAGGATAAAGACTTTCCAGACGCCTGAGAACGCGCCCGCCGTGTACGACGAGGAGCCTGAGAAGACGGAAGAAGGCGAGGAGGGCGTGGAAGAACCCGCCCCGACTCTCGAAGAGACCCCGAACGGCGAGAAACCTGAGAATGGAAAGAAGAACTAAATGGTTTGGCGGACGGGTTTCAGGCCAGACCGAGCTTCGCTCTCGCCTTCGGTTCGTTCTCCTTGATCTTCGCGTTCACCTGCGTGTAAAGGCTTCCGCCGTTAGCATCGATTGCCACCGTGAGCGGACCGAAGTGCTGGGTGTTGAGAATCCATATCGCCTCTGGCATCCCCAGCTCGAACCACTCGACCCCTTCGACGCTCTTGATCCCCTTCGCGGCGAGGACCGCGGCACCACCCGTGATTGCGAGGTAGACGCATCCGAACTTCTTCATCGCATCTACTGTCGGCTGTGACATCCCGCCCTTGCCAATGATCGCCGCCGGTCGGAACTTCTCAATGAACTTAGGCTCGAGCGAGTTCATCCGCGACGAGGTGGTCGGTCCGGCGGCGACCGCCTGCCACTTGTCCCCGACCTTCTTCATGATCGGCCCGCAGTGGAACAGCGCCGCCCCATTGAAGTCCACGGGGACCTTCTTCCCCTTCTCGAGGTAGTCAAGGGCGTGTAGGTGGACCTCGTCCCTTCCAGTGTACACTATCCCGTCGATGTAGACCGTCTCCCCTAGCTTCAGGGCGCGCGCGTCGGCCTCTGAGAGCGGTGTCCTGATCGTCTTCTCCATCTGTTCATCCCCCCTCTGGCACAACCATGGTCGCCTTGCCGTCAGGCGCGATCCTCACGGTGCCGTGCCTTCCCGCCCAGCACTGGATGTTCACCCCGACGGGGAGGCTCGCCGTGTGGCAGTATGCGTATTCGATGTTGAGCCCGAGGCTGGTCGTCTTCCCGCCGAGGCCCATCGGGCCGATCCCCAGCATGTTGATGGCCTCCAGAAGCTCCTTCTCCAGCTTGGCGATCTCAGGGTCCCTGTGTGGCTGGTCGATGGGACGCAGGAGGGCCTCCTTGGCCAGCTTCATCGCGATATCCGACGACCCGCCGATGCCCACTCCAAGTATGGTCGGCGGGCACGGGTTGCTCCCGGCTTTCAACACGACGTTGAGGACGAACTCCTTGATCCCCTTGAGCCCCTGGGTCGGCGTCAGCATGGCGAGCTGGCTCATGTTCTCCGAGCCCGCCCCCTTGGTCATCACGGTGATCTCGATGTAGTCCTTGTCGTGCAACTTCCAGTTGATGTACGGGTGCTTCTCGCCGACGTTGTCTCCCGGGTTCTTCCTGGTGATCGGGTGCACCGCGTTCGGCCTCAGGGGCACCTCCCTCGTCGCCCTCCTGACGCCCTCGGTGATCCCCTTGGCGACATCCACCTTGCAGTCCCTCGGGAGCGTCGCGTAGAATATCGTGACGCCCGTGTCCTGGCACATCGGCGTGATGCTTTTCGCGGCCATGTCGATGTTGTCGACTATGGCCTTCAGCTGCATCTTCGGGACCTCGTCCTTCTCCTCGGCATAGGCCTTCCTGATGGCCGCCTCGACGTCCTTGGGCAGCCTCACGACGGTCTTCCGCAGGAGCTCGACTACCGCGTTCTGCACATCCCCCTCGGTGACCATGATCTACCAAACCTCGGGCCTCGGAACGGCTGATTAGAATTAATGCCTTTTGCTCGGACTCGGGAAGAACCAGGCGACTACCAGCTATCGCTGAGGACGTAAACTCCGAGTCTCGTCCTGACGAACCGCACGTGTTCCCCGTTCCGCAAGAACCCGCGCGGCTTTCTCACGTCCACCGCGGCCATCGTCTCGGGGTCGACGACCTGTAGCTCCCGGTCGCTCTCAGTCACGACCGTGGCCTTCTTGACCCGGGCCTTCGCGGCGGACAGGACACATTCGCACGCCGCCTGGGCCTTCAGGCTGAGCTCGTCGCCCGTCAGAAGGTCCACAAGCCGGATTGCCCCCTTGGACATCCCTCGGACGAAATGGTCCCTGCCCTGATACTCGACTACATCCCCCCTGCCGAACCCCGGGAGGCGGATCAGGTAGGTCATCCTGTTGACATCCTTGCCGTCCTTCCTGCCCCAGAGGCTGGAGGACTCCTTGTACTCGGCACACAGCGCTTCCTGGAGCCCCTTCGCCACCGTCCTCGCGGCGGGGATAGTGCTGAAGTAGAAGTCGAGGCCTCCTTTGACACGGTCTGTCTTGCTGATGAAGACCTCTCGGCTCGCCTTTCGCATCCCCTCGACCCGGTCCGTCACCATGCGCTCCACCTCCCGCATGTCGCTCTCCGCGAGGGACCGGTCAGGCCCTCTGACTTGGAGCGTCGCCTCGTAGTAGCTGCCCATCTTCTTCGAGCACTCGGTGCACGCCCCCCTCTTCAGCCTCACGGATGTCGCCAAAGCGCGATGAAATTCCCTTCCGTGCGCGGACAACGTGACCTCGACATTTGCGGCGAGGTTGCGCTCGTCCCTCTCCGTGAGCGATACCGTGATGTCGGTCGCTCTTGCGTCGCTGGACACGGTCAACGCCTGCTCGATGGCCACCTCCGCGGCCTCCTTCATGGACCCGACGTCCTCCCAGCCCCGGTCGGTCTTCATCGCCGAGCAGTGGGCGCACAGGACCACATCGACATGCTCCGGCAGCGACGCGCGGAGATGCTTCTTCGAATAGCACTCCTCGCAGAGCGAGCCAATCAGTTCGCCCTCTTTGCCGCACTCGACGCAGAACACCTAGACCAGCCTCGCCATCTGGGCGTGCGGGACCCCTCCGATGTCCAGGACGCACTGCGAGTCGACGAAACCGTGCTTGATCGCGATCTCCAGGGTCTTCTTCCCGACGAGGTTGGCGATCGTGCACATCTCCAGCCTGCTGACGAGCATGTCCTCGCCGCCGGTGTCCCCCTTGTAGAACCCTTCGGACACGTGTATCTTGAGGTCCTTGGAGCGGAAGGTCTGGCCTGTGATGTCAGAATCGCACGCCGCGACGAGCACCTCCGGCCCCTGCGAGTAGATCTTTACGCTTATCATCCGATCCGCTCCTCACTGGCTAGCTTGAAATATCCAGGCTGCGGGGAGTATATCTCTCCTGCGTCGCTAAGCCTTTTGAGGAGGGCGCGCACCCTGTCCTCCGGGATGTTGTCGCTCTGGGCCCTCTGTATCAGGTCGTCTGCGTTGACGCCCCTGCGCTCATCGGACATCTGCTGTATGAGGCTTCTGAGCACGTAGATCTGCTCCCTCTGGCTCCTGCTCGTTCCCGTCGCGATGAGATCGATGTCCCTTCGGCCCCCCTCGCTGGCGACCTTGCCCAGGTAGTACTCGACGATCTTGATGGCCTTCTGAGCGTCCTCGGTCGTGACCACGGGGCTCAGGCGCGCGCGGGCGCTGGCCTCCGACATCCTAATGAGCGCCTCGAGCTGCCTCGCGGTGATGGGCACGGAGGCCTCCTCTCCCTCGCCCAGCTTCCTGATCGTCACATAGTAGCCCTCAAGCGTCTTGACCGCCTCGTCGCTCATGATCGGCGTCATGCGCTTGCTGTAGGCGACGTACTTCCGAAGGAAATCGCGGTCCATCGCGGGCACGAGCCCCGCGCTGTCCCTCATGATCTCCGCCGTGTCGACGGACGCGACCTTCTCGGGGGCCTCGTGCATCTTCACCTCGCCTCGCCTGTGGGCCCTGAGGATGTGGGCCGCAACGTTCTTGTCCTGCGCCGAGTCCGGCCTGTCAGTCATGGTGAAGATAGCGTCGAACCTGGAGAGCAGCGCGGGCGGGAGATCTATCTGCTCCGCGATGTTCCTGTTCTCGTCGAACCGCCCGTACTTCGGGTTGGCGGCGCCGAGCACCGCGCACCTGGACTGCAGAGTGGCCGTGATCCCTGCCTTGGCGACGGAGATAGTCCCCTGCTCAAGGCTCTCGTGTATGGCGGACCGGTCCTGGTCGTTCATCTTGTCCAGCTCGTCGATGCAGGCGAGCCCCTTGTCCGCTAGCACGAGCGCTCCGGCCTCCAGGGTCCACCGCCCCTCCCCGAACTCGTCCTTCACCGCGGCCGCGGTAAGACCCGCGGCCGAGGACGACTTTCCGGAGGTGTAGATGCCTCTGGGCGCGAGCATGGCCATGTACCTCAGGATCTGGGACTTGGCCGTGCCCGGATCCCCGATGAGCGCGATGTGGATGTCTCCGCGGATGCGCGTCCCGTCGTCCATCACCTTCCCGACGCCTCCGAAGAGCTGCAGGGCGAGGGCCTCCTTCTCCTGGTCGTATCCGTAGATCGTGGGCGATATGGAAGCGATGATCCTGTCGAACGCGTCAGGCGACTCCGCGAACTCGCGGATCTTCAGCTCGTCCTCGGCGGTGATGAGCACCTCCTCGTACTCGTGCTCCTCGTACTCGATCGAATTGATGTCCTGGTGGATCTCGAACAGGGTGGACTTGACTTGCCCACCCTTCTGCTGGCTCCGGAGGATGCCGTTGAGTATTACCCGGTCGCCGGGAGATATCTTGCCCGACAGGTCGTCCTCGATGAAGCCGACCAGCCGTTCCGGCTGGGCTCCGCCTCTGAGCCCCTCCGGAGGCTCCTGGATCTCGATCTTCTGGGTGTCCACGAACTTCGACGGGTCCGTAAGAAGCTTGAACTTCGTCGATCCAGTACCTCGCCCACAGCCGCCCTCGTCCTTGTCGCACTCCAGAGGCTCGTGGAATACCATCCCGTCCTGCTCGACCGTCATCCGGTGGCCGCAACGGGCGCACTCGAACTCCGCGACGGTCACGCGCGGACGCACCTCCGTCGCCTTCCTCACGAGGCCCTCCACGGAGACGAACGTCCCCAGGTGCTTCGCCCTCAGATGGCGGATCTCGATCCTCTGGTCATGGGGCAGGCCTTTAATCCGGAAATGAATGAACGGGTTAGTCAGCGTGTGGGACACGAGGCGCTTCATCGCATCCTCGGCCGCGCTCAGGGAGACTGCCGGATTCGCGAGTGTGTAGTTCGCGACATCCGGGTCGAACTTCTCGATCTCGGAGAAGTCAACGTAGATGCTCCTCACGTCCGGGTACAGATCTGCGATTGCCGAGATCTGATGCCGTCTCTCCTGGCTCCCCAGGAACTCCTCCCATATCGCAGTCAGGTCCTCTGGAGTGTACTCTTTCGGCGTCTACGTATCCCCCCGAATGAAACAGTCGATTCTCCGCCCTTCCCTGGCTTTGGAAAAAGGGTAGAGGGAATCGACCATGTGATACAAATTAGTTAGGATGGTCGGCATCTTTGCTCCTTCGCAGTGCATCTAGCATACGGGCCTGCGCCGCAACGACCTCCGTGCTCGTCGCGCACGAGGCATATGCCTCCAAGCGCTCTCGGTTGATCTCGAGGAATGTCGGCCCCCACTTGAACTTGCCCATGATGCGGGCAGCATGCTCTGGCTCGCCCAGTATGTGAAGCGATGCGGCAAGGGCCTCGGCGCTCGACAGACGTTGACCTTTCCCGAAGTTCGTCGGATTCGCGGCAATAAGGAACGGAAGCCCTCTGTGCCTCAGGCCGCTCCTTATCCTCGGGAACCTGACGAGCTTGTTCCACGACACGTCGACCACGAGAAGCCCCTTGGTCCGGGCCGCGAGCACATCTTCCCCGGACAGGGCTTTCTCTGCCTCCGGGTCGAGGACGACGGCCCCGCTTGGCACCCGCGATGGGAAGACAGGCTTGAGCTCACCCAAGCGCACGAGCTTGGCAGCGGTGCACTTCTTCGGGTCGTCCTCCCGCCCGATGATCGCGAGCAAGGTGATCTCGGCCATTGCGACGCACAACTCGCGTCCTCGCATATAAAGGGATTCGGCCCGGCAACGCGAATCTGGGTCACATTCTTAAGCCACGCCTGACTATACAAGTGTGCCACGATGACGAAAGACTCTCGCTGATCCGTGATGAGAGACGGGCGATCCGAGTGGCACCCGATTCTCTAGCCAGAAAGTAATATACCCTAGGTCGCAATCCGAGTCCGACAGGTGGCTAGGCATGGTTACCGGATTCGACTATCTGGGCCGCGACAAGGCGCTTCAGGAGCATTGGGTGAGGAGGTTCGCGGCAGTCGTCATCGACTGGCTGATCATCTACATACCGCTGAGCTTCATCGGCTGGCTGTTCGGAAGATGGGGCGCGGTCGGGTTCGTGTCGCTCTCGACCGAATTCGTGGTGTTCTTCGTCTACTGCACCGCTTTTGACTACATTGTGGGAGGGACCTTGGGAAAGATGCTCCTGGGTCTGAAGTCCGTCTCCGTAACAGGCAAGATGGACATCGCCCAGGCGATCGTCAGGAACATCTCCAAGATCTTCCCGGTGCTCCTTCTGATAGACTGGATCGTTGGCATGGCGATAGACACGACGGACCCGAGACAGAAGTGGACAGACCACGCGATCAAGACTTCGGTAATCCTTATATCAAAACCTGCAGCGTAAGGCTCAAGGCACCCGCCAGAGCCACCCGCGCTTCTCGACCGAGGCTTCGCCTTTGATCAGGCCTTTCTTCCTCATCTTGGTCAGGAAGATGACGGTCTGGTCCGGGCAGCTTTTGTGATCGGTTCTGGCAAGCTTCTCGATCTCCATGGTGCTAAGGGGACCCCTCTGTCTCAACAGCTCGACGACGTACAGCTCTGCCTGCTCAAGATCCATCACGACGGCATCGGCCATGGAACAGCCGGGAGAAGGCTTCCTCGGATATGAAACGATTCTGGAGAGGGAGCGCTCGCTCGCATTTCAGAACAGAAAAATATGAATTTCATGGAAGAGGCCCGAAGGTCCCTTCGCATGAGTTGGGGTTTCTCGCTCCGATTAGACTGAGAACGTCTTCTCAACCATCTGGCCGTTCGAGGGCTCGTAGACTATCAGTATGGTGTACGATCCAGACAGCGCACCGGTCAGGGTGAAATAGTCACCGTTGTCGATGTTGCCGTCTCCGCCGAGGTCAGTCACATTCAGGAACACGCCACCCTGCGCAGCATACGGCGCAGTCACGAGAGAGCCAGAGTCGAGATCGCTGGATACTGGTTCCCAGGCTCCTACTGTCGTTGTGCCCTGCAGCACGTTGATTGTGATATCGGTCCAGGCCGCCTCGGCCGTGGGCTGTGTCAACGTGCATTTCTTGCCGTCAGGGGAGCTTATCGTCGTCACTGAGGGTATCTGCAGTGCCGGCGTCGTCTGGCTTGTCCCACCGAATCCCAGGACCATGACATATAGCACGGCCGCCAGGACGACGGTAATCGCAACCATCAGGATGGTCGCGATAACGGGGGATACTGCCTCGGCATCCTTTCGGATTGCCCAGATCTTCTTCATGGTGTTTTGTCCTCCTGCGAGCATTTAAGCCCGCACGAGGAAATAACTCCCGAGGTTCGCTTATATAGCTTTGCGACTGATTCTCAGGGTTGAACGGTTCTTGCATCGCCATTTGCCGAAGGTGACAATCTGGACGTGTCGCTGGATACGTGAATCGCAAGAAGACTTTGTCATCTTGGTATTTATGTACTGGAAGATAAAACGACGACAATCGCCGGAACATCGCCGTTCTGCCACAAGACGCTCAGCCGGTCTTGATCCCCGAGGAATCAAAGGCCGCAGGCAGGATGCCGACCATCGCGGGCCTGTTGCGGACCTTCTGGACCAGGATGTACTTCTTGAACTCGTGCCCCTCCTTCTCCCTATCGAGCTCGAGGATCACGTCCGCGAGGTCCTCGATGCTGCTCTGAATCCTCGAGTCGTGGACCCCCTTGAGCATCGTCATCAGGGTGACGCTCTCGGAGTGCTGCGTGTGCGCCTTGATGGTCCGCATCGCCATCAGCACCTCGGGGCTGTCGTAGTTCTCAAGGAAGAAGTCGAGCGAGTTGATGACCACGCGGAACGGCGGCGTAAGCTTGGATATCTCGTACGCGAGGAACGTGAGGAAGTTCTGCTCCTTCATCGTGTCCTGCTCCCTGAAGCGTCGTATGTCCTGGAGCGTGACGCCCTCCTGCCGGAACCTGCTGACCTCCAGCTTCTTGGCGAGGACCCCCTCGTAGTACTTCGACCCGACGTTGACAATCTTGATGTCGGTCCGCCACCCGTATTCGCGCATGACGCTCAGGATGTCCTCGTCGCGCTCCGTCGATGTGAAGTAAGTGATCGTCTCGTGGCCCGCGGATGCGAACTGCTTCGCGAAGAACTCGGTCCCAGACCCCGGGTTGCCCATGACGAGTATCGTGGAACCCTTCTGGACGCCCCCTCCGAGGTGGTCGTCCAGCGCCTTGATGCCTATGCTAGTGAACTTCAGCTCAGGCACCTCCCTGCTTTCCGGCCTTGATGCCGTGGTCGCAGACGAGGCTGACCATGTTGCTGATCTCGGGGGTCGAGTGCTCCTCGACGGAGAAGATGATCGTGTAGGCCTCCCGCGAGCGCAGCCCCGAGACGAGTATGTGCAGGAACTCCGACAGGATCCAGTTGTTGTTGTGGATGGCCAGCGCGTTTATCGAGTCCAGGACCACGAGCTTCTCCTTGGACTGGGAGCTCCTGATGAGATACTCCACCTTCAGCATCAGGTTCTCCAGCATCGTCGGGCTCTCGACGATCGTGGCGTGCTCGTCCTGCAGCGAGGCCGAGGCGCCCATCATGATGTGCGAGATGCAGTCCACGAAGTAGATGTTCGAGGTGTCTATCTCGAGGGCCTCGAGCACCCTCCTGATCTGTTCTGAGGATATCGTGGCGGTCACGTAGATCGTGTCCATCTCCCTCTTGTTGGCGAACAGGTCGAGGACGCCCCTGATGACGTCGAGGTAGTTGTCGACGCTCATCTCGAGCGAGACCGCGGACGAAGGGGGGACCTCGGAGAGCTCCTTGGCGATGTCCTGGGCGCTTGCGAGCCGGCCGGTCATCCTGTGCTACCTCCCTTCAGCAGCGGCACGAGCAGGACGCCCATCGGAGTCAGGTCGAGGACGTACTTGGCCCTCGAGTGGTTCGTCCCGCGCATCTTGATAACCTGAAGCGTCCTGAGCAGGTCGCCCCTGCGTTCCATGTTGGCCATGAGTATGATCCCGTCCGCGATGGCCTCCTCGACGCCAAAGCTGGAATACGAGGTGGACTCGGCCGAGACCTCGCCCACGAGTATCGACGTGCAGTTGAGGTCCGAGAGGGACTTGCCCAGCTTGAGGATGAAGTCCCGTATCTTCTCGGAGGTCTTCAGCTTGTAGCAGACAGATGTGATCGAGTCTATCACGAGCCGCTTCGTGCCCAGCTCCTCGGCGAGGCTGGTGATGGCGGCGACGAGCAGGTCAACCTCCTCCACGCTGAGCTCGGCCTTCGTCATCCCAAGGCGCTCGTACATGACAGGGAGGTCGATGAAGACCAGCCGGCCGGACTTGACCAGATTCTTGTCGAAGAACTTGTACGGGATGATGTTCGACAGGAGCTTTTCGGAGTTCTCAGTGACAGAGATGAACAGCGAGTTCTCTCCCTTCACCGCCCCGTGGATGAGGAACTCGAGCGCTAGCGACGTCTTCCCGGTGCCACAGCTTCCTGTGAGGAGGATGGTGTTCGACCGGGGGATACCACCGTAGAGGATGGTGTCGAGCCCCTCCAATCCCGTGACGCATCTGTCCCTTTCGCCGGTCCTTTGCGCCATGGTCCATTCAGAATAGGAAGCTTCGAGATATTATGGTTTCTTACGAGGGCTAGCCGCGACAGAACGCTGGCGAGCCGCTTTGTCCCGAACGAGAGGTACGACATGTTTTTAGGAGCGGAGCCGGTTCTCACTGCGATGAAGCCTGTTGTTCAGGTGGCGCTCGACCTCGTCCATGGGGAGCGCGCGCTCGCGATTGCCGGGGACGCGGTGAAAGGAGGAGTCGACTGGATCGAGGCTGGAACCCCCCTCATCAAGAGCGAGGGGATGCAGATCGTACGCGACCTGAAGAAGGCGTTTCCTACTCACACGGTCGTCGCCGACATGAAGACGATAGATGTCGGTGGAGCGGAGGTCGAGATCGCCGCCAAGTCCGGTGCAGACGTCGTCGTCATCCTGGGAGTGTCCTCTGACCCGACCGTCACCGAGGCGATCCTCTCGGCCAGGCAGTACGGCGCCAAGGTGATGGTCGACCTGTTCAACGTGCGGGACAAGGTAGCCAGGGCGAAGGAGGTCGAGGCGATGGGCGCCGACTACCTGTGCATCCACGTGGGCGTCGACGAACAGATGATCGGCGGCTCGCCCATGAAAGAGCTGAAAGAGCTCGCCAAGGAGACGAACCTGCCGATAGCCGTGGCCGGAGGGATCAACAGCGAGACTGCACCCGAAGTCGTGAGGGCAGGAGCGTCGATTGTCATAGTCGGCGGAGCCATCATCAAGGCGAAGGACGTCGCGGCGGCAGCCGGAGCCATAAAGAAGTCCATCTCCTCAGGCAAGAAGGTCAAGACGGAGCTTTTCAAGAAGTACGGGGAGACCGACCTCATGAAGGCCTTCATGAAGGTGTCATCTCCGAACGTTGCCGACGCCCAGCACAAGAAGGGCGCGATGAAGGGCATCCATCCTCGCATCCGCCACGGGCTGAGGATGGTCGGCAGAGCGCTCACGGTACACACGATCAACGGGGACTGGGCGAAGCCTGTCGAGGCCATCGACAGAGCAAGACAAGGCGACGTCATCGTCGTCGATGCGTGCGGCGGGGAGATCGCGGTCTGGGGCGAGCTCGCATCCTGGAGCTGCAAGACGAAGGGCGTCGCCGGGGTCGTGATAGACGGCGCCGCAAGGGACATCGACTCGATCATCGAGATGGACTTCCCCTGCTTCTCGAGATACATCGCCTCGAACGCAGGCGAGCCCAAGGGCTACGGAGGCATCGGGCAGGAGATAGTCTGCGGAGGCGTGACGGTCAGGACGGGCGACTGGATCATCGGCGACGAGAGCGGCGTCGTCGTCGTGCCTCAGGAGACCGCGGTCGAGGTGGCCAACCGCGCCCTTGACGTGCTCGAGCGGGAGAACAGGGTCCGAGAGGAGATCAGGAAAGGCGGAACGCTCTCTAGCGTGTTGAAGCTCGAGAAATGGGAGAAAGTGGGTTGAAAGCGGTTTTCGGGTTCAGCCGATGTACCCGGTCTCCTCGGCGAGCTGCTGCAGCCTTCGTACCCTCGACTTGATTGGCGGGTGGGTCATGAACAGGCTCACGAGCCCCTCGCCCCTGAACGGGTTCACGATGAACATGCTCGCAGACGCAGGGCTGCCCGTCTGTAGTGGCTTCCTCTGGTTCGCGGCCTCTAGCTTCTCCAGCGCCCGCGCAAGTGCCAACGGCCTCTGGATGAAAAGGGCCCCCTGGCGGTCCGCCTTGTACTCGCGGTTCCTGGAGATGGCAAGCTGCAGGAGCATCGCGGCGATCGGAGCTGTGATGGCAGCAATCAGCAGGATGATGCCGTTCCCGCTGTCCCGGCCTCTCGCGCCTCCGAGAGAGCTCCAGAGAGCCATCCTCGACGCGAACGAGATTGCCCCTGCGATCGTGGCCGCCGCGGACATGACCAGGATGTCCCGATCCTTCACGTGCGCCATCTCGTGAGCGAGCACGCCCTCGAGCTCGTCGTCGGTCAACGTCTGCAGGATGCCCTCAGTAGCCGCGACGACAGCGCTCTTCTTGTTCCGGCCCGTTGCGAATGCGTTGGGCGTCTGCGTCGGAACAATCGCGATCTTGGGCATCGGGAGATTCGCCTTCAGACAGACCTTGTTGACGATGTTGTAAAGCCTCGGAGCCTGGGCCTGCGATACGATCTTCGCCTTGTAGGTCCAAAGGACGATCTTAGAGCTGAAGAAGTAGGCGACGAAGTTCATGATTGCCGCTAGCGCGAGAAATAGCCCCATTCCGATGACCGGGTCGCCTATGAAGAAGGTGCCTATCAACCAGCCTATCACGACGAACAGGCCGACTAGAGCGCCGAATAGGGCTATTGTCCTCAATGTGGCTTGCGTGATATCCTCTCCCCTTGTCCCAACGCGAGATGTGGATGAATGCCTACCCTTCGCGTGCATAAAAGGGTTTCGCCGGGAATCAGGATTTAGGTGATTTTGCTCCATTCCGACTCCGAGCACTGGCCTGGGCGTCGCGGCGGACGTATAGTTTTATTGGGAATGAGTTCTTACCACCCCTGGGGGAGGACTTCATTCCTTAGCGGTCGGTCCCCGCAGGTGTCAGTTATGGAGACTTCAGACGACAAGATGGAGAGGAGGATGTACAGCCACGACATGGCGCCGCTTCCCAAGGAGATGGACGTCATTTTCAAGACGCTTCCAGACCAGGTCGTGCGACCGAAGTACACTCAAGAGGTCGTTCAGCTGGTCAAGAAGGCCATCGCGACCAAGCAGCCCATCATTCCGAGGGGCGCCGGCTCGTGGGGACTGGCCGGGGCCGTCCCTGTCAAGGGCGGGATCACGATCGACATGGCCAGCATGGACAAGATCATCTCGATCGACGAGAAGAACCTCGTGGCGGTCGTCCAGCCCGGAGTCACCTGGAAGACGCTCTCGGAGGCCTTAGATGCGAGGGGCCTATTCCTGCCGTGCTACCCGAGCAGCGCGCCGTCGGCCACGCTCGGGGGATGGACCAGCACGGGAGGCACCGGGATCGGGGCGTACAAGTACGGCTCGGCCGGAGACATCATCCGTGACCTCGAGGTGGTCCTCCCGACTGGGGTCGTCATCCACACTGGAGACAAGATCGTCCCCCAGAACGGCGCCGGCCCGAACCTCAACTGGCTGTTCATCGGGGCCGAGGGGACACTGGGCATAATCACGGAGATGACCGTCTCGGTGCTGCCAAAGCCGGAGGTGCTGAAGCCGGTCAGCTTCGGGTTCAACTCCCTCAAGGCGTTCATCCCTCCGATGAAGGAGCTGGCGAGAACGAACGTCGTGCCGATGCACATCATGTTCGGCGACAAGCTGCACTTCGACTACCTGAGGGCGATCGGGAAGCACGTCCCCGACGTCGGAGCCATGGTCACCTTCGTCCTCACGGGGTCCAAGGAGTCGGTCGAGCTCGAGGAGAAGACCCTCGACGACATCATGGGGAAGGCGGGCGGCAAGAAGCAGCCGCAGGAGGTCGCTGACCACGAATGGTCAGAGAGGAGCTACGAGTTCAGAGTCCGGGAGCTCGGAGTGGGCGCGATCCCCGGAGAAGTGTTCGTTCCGACCGAGACCGTCGGCGCGGTCCTTGACGGTGTCGAGAAGCTCGTGAAGCAGATGAAGATGAACGCGCCGATGATCGGCACGGTCGCGGACAGGAACACTTTCATGCTGATGCCCTACTACCTGACCGAGGAGCGGAAGCTCGTGGCTTCGACCGCCTCGATGGGCTTCGCGAAGCGCCTCGGTGACCTCGCGTTCGAGGCCGGCGGAAGGCCGCTTGGCCTGGGCGTGTTCTTCGCTGGCAACTTGCCGAAGGTCAAGGGGAAGGAGGGCGCTGAGCTCATCAGGGAGATCAAGAAGATGCTCGACCCGCACGGCATCATGAACCCGGGCAAGATGGTGGAGACGGGGACGCGGTTCGGAATATCGGTCCCTGGGTTCCTGATGAACTTCGGGATGCACATGATGGGCTCGGTGAAGAGGGTACTCCCGAGGGACAGGATCGGGGAAAAGGAACTGGCCAAGCTCGAGAGGAAATGAGCTCAGATGGACTGGAGACCCCGTCCGGATCTGTCGAGGACCGCCTTCACTGAATAGGATATCACGATTCCTACGGCGCCTCCGGCAGCCACTTGCGCTATGTTCACTGGGATCTCCACGATGGCCGGACCAAGGCCTAGAAGGACAACTTCCCCGAGGAAGTAACCCGTTATCATGCAGGCTCCGCCCGCGCCTACCCCAAAGGCCATGGCCAGCCCTCTGTTCCTGATAGCCTTAGACACAATGCCCGCCACGAACCCCTCGGTCCCCTTCGATATCAGCGTGATCGGCGAGAAGAAGACGTACCCGAGGAGGACATCAGCAATGGCCGAGCCTATGCCGCCACAGATAAGACCTGCCCGCCAGCCAAAGACGAAGGCGGAGAAGAACACCATCGCCTCTCCAAGGTTGAAGAAGCCTCTCGTCGGCGGAAAGGGGATTGCCACGGCCATCGTCACGGCCGTCGTCAGCGCAGTCAGCACGCCAAAGATGGCGACAACCCTGGGTGAAACGTAGTTTGCGGGCACGGTCCCGCTGGGGCCTTGGATCGGGGCCTTCGAGCTATCTTCTGACATGGTACGTTTTCCGCTAGATAACAAGCGGATACTTAAACATGCATACGCAGCCAGCATGTCTCAGATGTGGACGTTAAGCGCGTATTTCGCGAAGGCCGGCAGGGCCAGCGCAAGACCGAAGAGGGCGAGGGCGGCATAGTCCGACGTCCTCATCGAGAAATCCCTCAAGTAGGTCCTGTCTTTGCGCGCCCCGTACGCCCGGGACTGGAGGGCGAGCGAGAGCGTGTCCGCGGTTCTGAGCGCGCCGACAATGGTTGGCACGAGCACTGCGACGTACTTCCTCGACCTCTTGAACACTGACCCCCTGTCGAACTCCATCCCCCTGGCGCGCTGAGCGTCCCTGATTGACTCGACCATCGCCCCGAAAGTCGGGAGGAACCGCAGCGCGATTGAGAGAGCGAGACCGAAATCGAATCTGAGCCCCATCTTGACCAATGCCCTGACAAGGTCCCTCTGGGTCGTGGTGAACATGAGTATGTACCACACGCTCGCGAGGCAGGCGATCCTGATCGCGACAGCTATCCCCTTGATTATGCCCGGCTGGGTGATCTTGATTATTCCGTAGTGGAATAGCACAGGTGTCCCTGTCGGGTTGAAGAAAGGCCAGAGGATGACTATGAGCACCATCACCCGGAGTACCATCTTCAGCGCGTACAGAGTCTTCGACAGTTTCGCCCGGCCGAGAGCGAGCAGTATACCGATGGCCGCGAGAAGTGTGAGAAGGTAGTACAGGTTGCCGATTATCAAGGCCAGGACGGTAAGGAACACGACGCCCAGGATCTTGACCCTCGGGTCCATCCGGTGCAAGAAGGTGTCGCCCTCCGTGTACAGGTCCACGAAGGCGGTCACTGCGTTCCTCCCCTTGCCCTCATGATTGCGTCGACCAGCTGCTCCGGGGTGGCGATGTCTTTCGGGATACCGAATCCGCCGAGCGAATGCGCGAGGACCGTCACCGGGGGTGGCTCGAGCTTCGTCGAGGCGAGAATCTCCAAGTCGGAGAAGACGCCCGCAGGATCCGAGTCCAGAATCAGCCTCCCGCCCGCCATCACAAGGACTCGTCTGGCATACTGAGCCACCAATCGCATGTCGTGAGTTATCAGGATCAGCGTGTGCCCCTCTTCGTTGAGGGACACGGCGCATTTCATCAGGTCCGCGATTTCACGTCCATCGAGCCCAGTCGTCGGCTCGTCGAGGAGTATGACCTGCGGATCCATCGCAATGACAGAAGCGATGGAAACCTTCCGCCTGAGCCCGAGAGTAAGAGTGAGAGGCTGGACCTGACGGTACTCCTGCAGGCCCATGTGGGCGATCGCGTGCTCGGTCTGCTTCTCCACCTCCTGCTCTTCCATTCCGAGGTTCTTCGGGCCGAACCTCACCTCCTCTTCGACAGTCCCGCTGAAGAGCTGATGATCAGGGTTCTGAAACGCATAACCGATGTGATGTGCCAGCTCGGCAACCGTCATTTCTGCAGAAGGCCTGCCGGCGACGTCCAGCGAGCCACTCGTCGGCCGCAGAAGACCGTTCATGTTCTTCGCGAGAGTGGTCTTCCCCGAGCCGTTCCCTCCGACGACTGCAATGAACTCCCCCTTCCCGATGCGCAGGCTGACCCCTTTGAGCGCTTCGATCCCGTCACCGTACGAGTACTTGATGTCTCTGGCGACGATGAAGAAGTCCTTGTCGGCTCTTCCAATTGGCCGTGGAATCAAGCTCGGCCACCTCGCCTCTTTGAAGAGAGTATTCCGGAAATCGCATTCTCCGCCTCCGCCACGGTCGAGAAATCCAGGTCCGACCTTCCGAGCCTCCTATTCAGGAGGACCGAGACTTCGGACAGCTGGGGAGGAAGGACCCCCATCGACCTGAGCGATTCCGCGTCCTTCAGCACCTCCTTCGGAGTCCCGCTTTTCACGACCCTGCCCGACCTCATCAGAATCATGCGATCCGAGAATGAGGACAGCTCCTCGGCGTCCCTCTCGGCAAGCAGGATGGTCATCCCTTGCCTGTCACGGAGGTCTCGGAGGACGCGGTAGAGGTCCTGCCTGCCGACTGGATCCAGCGCATACCCAGGCTCATCGAGGACTAGCATCTCGGGGCGCATGGAGAGTGCTGCCGCGATTGCCACCCTCTCCGTCTCGCCTCCGGACAGGCTGAACGGCGAACAGTCGTTGTACCCTTTCAGTCCGACGAGCTCGAGGGCCCATTCAATCCTCTCCCTCAGTTGCTCCCTCGGGACCGCGAGGTTCTCGGGCCCGAACGACACCTCTTCCTCGACACTCATGCAGAACAGCTGGCTCTCCGGCTCCTGAAAGACCATGCCAACCCTGGTCGCGAACTCCGCGACCGAATGTTCCCTGACTTCGAAGCCGAAGACCTTCGCGCTCCCTGCGAGCTGCCCCCTGAGCGCGTTCGGTATTAGGCCGTTTGTCAGCATACAGACTGTGGACTTGCCCGAACCGTTCTCGCCGAGCAGGGTGACAAACTCGCCCTTCTCGACTTCGAGCGTCAGGCCGTCGAGGGCGGGCCTCTGCTCGCCTGCGTAAGTGAATGTGACATCGCGAAGTTCGAGTGGCCTCATCGGTCACCTACAAGGACTCCGCTCAATCGGGGGGTTCTGTATTAAATCTTTGGAGAATCCGGGTTCTTTGCGGGGCTCTTCAGTGCTCACTATGGCTTCTTGGACTTGCGCTTCTTCGTCGCCGGCGCTGGAGGCGGGACCATCCGGTAGACCTCCGAGTTTCCCTCCTGGGCGCGCGTGGCGCTCCCCGAAGAGATCAGCCTGCCGAGAGAGAGTGTGACCTGCTGCTCCGCGAACCCCGACAACGAAACCAGTTCCTGGAGCGACTTGCCCGCCTCATCCAGCAACGCCAGGATCTGCCCGTCGATTATGTTGTCCTCCGACTTCCTGTCCGTGATAACGGACATGTGATCCAGGCGTTCCCTCAGGAAGCGTTTGCTGGCCTCCTTGAACTTGTCCAGGTCCTGGTCGAGCATCCCCTCGAGCTCGCTCACGTCGAGCCCCATCTCCTTCCAGCGCTCCAGCTTCGCCTTGTAGACGGCCTTCCTGAGCTCCTGAGGACGCATGTTCGCGTAGTGCCCGACCTGCTTCCTCCCCGGAGTCGGCTCGATGGCCCCCTCGTTCCTCGTCGTGACGGTATAGCGCACCTTCGACCCGCTGAGCGCCTTGTGGATTTCCTCTAGCTTGTCGAAGATCTTGACGTCCTCCGGGACCTGAAGCTCGAAATCATAGTCCCCGACGACGGGCACGGCCCCGATTTTGCGCATCCTCTCGATGACCTGCACGGGGGACTCGCCTTCGCTACTCATCTCGACGCGGACGTAGGTCTTGATCATGGGGGGCACCTACTGGCGAATATTATGACCGTGCGGGGTTCTTATTGGTTTCTGAGAAATGGGTACGTGCAGCGCCACGGCAGATGTGACCTTTTTATAAGGGGCCGTAGCTTGACGCGGTCAGATGCCCAAGGATGATTCTGTAAGGCTCGTCATGAATGCGTTCTCGAGGCATTACAGGGAGGCCCCCCTGCTCGTTCCCGACCGGTTCTCCAAGCGCGAGTTCGGATTCATGTTCTTCGATCGGGACTTCGTGATGAGGCACCTCGGGTTCCAGTCCCGGGCGGCCCTGAAGAAGTACCTCGTGGAACAGGTGCCCTCACATGCATACTACTCGTGCGCGTACTACGAGAAGCCCGATGCCCCGACGATGGCCGCAAAGAGTTGGCTGGGGGCAGACCTGATATTCGACCTCGATGCGGATCACGTCGAGGGCGCGAAGGACCTCCCGTACGAGAAGATGCTCGAGCGGGTGAAGGACGAGGTCAAGCGGCTTATAGACGAATTCCTCCTCGGGGACCTCGGGTTCTCGGAGGACCATCTCAGGATAGTCTTCTCGGGCGGCAGAGGATATCATGTTCACATCAACGACCCGAAGGTTATCAAGCTCAGCAGCCACGAGAGGCGAGAGATAGTCGACTACGTCACGGGGACGGACCTGGACATGGACTGGGTCTTCCCGGAGACCGCGTTCGAACTAGGGAGATTCAAGGACAAGATAAGCTCGCAGCGCAAGAGGCAGTTGCCGTCGCCTGACGAAGGCGGGTGGCGCGCTAGGATCCGAAGGGGAATGGATGCGCTGCTGAACGACCTCGAGGCCCTCGACCGCCCCGAGGCTGAGAGGCTGATGGCGGACATCGTCTCGCAATCCGGCAAGGAGATCGGAGAGAAGACCATCAACGGGCTCTATGAAGATCTGTTCGTTGGCAAGCCAGGCCGGAGGGGCGTGGACAAGATGCGGTCCGAGAACACATTCGAGGTGTTCTCCGAGAAGAGGCACGCGGACGCATTCCTCGCCATCGTCGAGCTGCGGGTCAAGGTGAGGATGAAGGGTGAGACGGACGAGCCTGTCACGTCGGACATCAAGAGGCTCATAAGGCTCCCGAGCTCGCTCCACGGAAAGACGGGGTTCGAGGTCATCCCCATGAGCCGCGAGAGGCTAGACATCTTCAATCCCTTCAGGGACGCCGTGCCGAAGGCCTTCAGCGACGACCCCGTCGAGATAGAGTGCGAGAAGGCGTCCTCGTTCACCTTGAAGGACAACGATTTCTCGCTCAAGCAAGGCGTCAACGAGGTGCCCGAATACGCTGCCGTTTTCGCAATCTGCAGGCGGCTAGGGAAGGTTAAATCGCACGATTCTGAAAGGCCTGACGGCGCATGAACTTGGAGCGGCGCCAGCTAGTTCGTTTTTGAGAAAAAGCACCTGTGCCAGCAGTGTTATCAGTGTGAATCACAAGGCACAAAACTATTTATTGAGACCTAGACAATCAAACACATGATGCCAGTCACCGGGAAGGTTCTCGAGGATTCTATCAGGCTCAGCAGGATCCGTCACATCAAGATCATGCTCTACGCTGTGCAGGCGGGACTCCTGATAGCCCTCGCCTTTGTCTTTACCTTCCTGCTCGGAGGCGCCACAATCACGCCGACCTTCTTCGTTCCCCTCGATACCTTCTCTGCCGTGGTGGTCCTCCTCCTGCTCATAATCTGCGTCGAGAGTTTCTTCTTCCGAATGCTCGAGATACGTTTCTCGAGGAGCCCATCAGCGCGACACCTCATGGCGAAGAACTCCATCCGAAGGGCTCTGGCAATCGCAGTCGCCGCAGGGGTGCTTGCGGTCATCCTCACCGTTCCGTCGGTTCTCGGGGCAGTCGAGAATTCGACGAATCGTGAGGTCTCGCTCACCGCCATCGATTCCGAATTCTCATTCTACTCGTCGGACGCGTTCTCATGGACCAGCGTCCACAGACTGGACGTGTCTTCTCCTAAGCTTGTCTACGTCTACGTCGTCGACGACGTCCACTACCAGCGCCACGTTGGAGACCTGATGGAACTGTTCGACTCAAGGCTTAACACGGACAATTACAAGATCAACCACAGTGTCACCGTCGACTTGCCCGTGGGAGTCCACACGAAATTCCATGTCATACTGGATGACACGGCGAACCCGGGGACAGGCGCGACCGTGGTCGCGGAAAGGACCGTATCGAGCACGATCTCCGGGATTGTAGGGCTTCTTATGATCGCCTTCGTCGCCGCGAACCTCGCCTGGGTGCTCTATCTGATGCCGGTCGAACGCAAGTATTCTGTGTCATCCATCTACAAGTGACTCAGATCAACGCGCAGCAAATGGACCTCTTCCTTATGGAGCAGCCAGAATCGCTGAGGCGCTGGACCGTTGCCGATGCTGGTAGAACGATGCCGTCGACTCCGGCTTCGATCACTTCGAACTCGGACGACCGATCGAGCTTCGACCGCATACATCCCAACACTAGCTTCGCCTCAGGCAGAGCGCTCCTCGCTTCAGCGACGACACTGAGCATCATGTCCCTGTCGGGAGGCGGCACGTCTGAATATGCGGTCCCCTTAGTGGGAATGAGAGAGATCAGAATGACGACCTCCGGGTTGAGTCTCGAAAGGGTCTCGATCGCTCTCATTTCTCCGCTGAGCTTGCCCTCCCGAATCCCGACGCAGAGATGCGGGGCCACCCTTGGCGCGCCCGACTCCATCAGGTCGCGGGCCACTCGCGCGTAGTCCTCAGGAGCCGCGTCGACGCCGAGAACCTCGGAGATCGTCTCCCTGTCACCGTACATGTCCGTGGAGAAGGCATCGACTCCGGCATGCACGAGCTTCCGCAGACCGGGGCGCTTCGTGAGGCCGACGTGCGCGTTCACCAGGAGGTCCGTCGTGGCCTTCACTTCCGCGATCGCCTCCGCGAAATCTTCGATGGGGACCTTTCCCTCGCGGTCCGAGCCCCCGCTCAGAAGGAAGCCTTTGGCCCCTCTCTCCGCTAAGGCCTCAGCCACCTGCAGAAGATCCTCCGGCTTGGTCGCCGGGATCATGCCCTCCAGGTACTTGCGGCGGCAGTGCTTGCATTCGAGGGCGCACTGGTTCCCCGTCACCGATATCGCCGGAAACCCGCTGCCGGGATAGAAGCACTCGACCGACCTAGGCATCGGCCGTTCTCATTGGGAGCGCGAATTATCAATCTTGTGCAGCTCTTTCCAAGACGCCCTGACCACGAGGCAAAAGCTTTATCTGGAACACCTTCTCTAGGGCCGAGTCGGTCGAGATGAAGGCTTTCGAAGTGAAGGGGCAGATGATGACCACGCACCGTAGCTGGCAACCGTTTGCCCTAGAGGTCGCCGCGCCCGATGAGAAGGCCGCTGTCGAGAAGACGATGGCGCTCATGGGCAGCAGACACAAGCTGAAGAGGAAGTTCCTGCAGATCGAGGGCGTGAAGACGCTCGCGGCAGACCAGATCACAGACCACGCCGTGAAGCATCTGCTCGGGGTGAAGAAGTGACCCCGGAGCCTCAGCAGGAGCCTGTTACCGAGCAGAGTCTCAGAGAGAGCTACGTCATGCTCGACACTGCGAAGGCCCAGCTCGAGGGACTCGTGAAACAGCAGCAACTGATCCAGCTAGCCGTCGACGAGCATGTCCGCGCCCGCGAGACCATCAAGGACCTTGCGAAAGGGCAGATCGGCGACGACATACTGATCCCACTGGGGGCGGATTCGTACATACACGCCAAGATATCCAATCGAAGAGACGCGATCGTTGGTGTCGGAGCAGGTGTTTCGATTCTGAGGACCCCGGAAGACGCGCAGAAGATCCTTGACGAGAAGATCGACGAGCTGTCGCGCGCCTTCAAGTCAGTGGCCGACAAGGCCTCACAGACCGAAGGCATGATTCAAGAGCTCACGGACCGCGTCCAGGCACAGATGGACTTTCTGCGATCCGGTGGCCAGGCCTGAGGTAGAGCGATGTTCAAGGGGCTGAGGGAGAAGTTCTCGCGCACCTCTGAAGAAGTGAAGACGAAATCCGTCCAGGACATTTCTGAAGTCGTGGACGAATCCGGTCGGCGGCTCAGGGAGAGCGTCCTTGATGATCTCCTCCAAGAGCTCGAGATCGGGCTCCTGGAGGCTGATGTCGCCTTGCCTGTCGCGGAGGAACTGGTCAAGAGCGTGAAGGACTCGCTGCTGGGGAAGAGGATCGACAAGACCTTCGACCTAGACGAAGCGGTCAGGCTGGCCCTCAAGGCAGCGGTGAGACAGGTCCTCTCCCAGCAGGAGTTCGACCTGGGCGCCCGGATGAAGGCGAAGCCCCCGCCATATGTGATCTTGTTCGTCGGCATCAACGGCGGTGGAAAGACGACGGCCATCGCGAAGCTCGCGAACCGCCTGCAGAAACACGGATTCAGCTGCGTCCTGGCCGCCGGCGACACCTTCAGGGCGGGAGCGATCGAGCAGCTCACGATGCACGCCGAGAAGCTCGGGTGCAAGATCATCAAGCATCAGGAGGGCAGCGACCCTGCCGCGGTCGCGTACGACGCAATAGAGCATGCGAAGGCGCGGAAGAAGACCGCGGTGCTGATCGATACGGCCGGCCGGATGCAGACCAATACCAACCTCATGGACGAGATGAAGAAGATCAAGCGTGTCGCCAAGCCGGATGCGGTGTTCTTCGTGGGAGATGCGCTTGCGGGATCCGACGCCGTCGAGCAGGCCAAGCGGTTCGACGCAGCTGTCGGGATTGACGCGGTGATCCTCACCAAGATCGATGCGGACGCGAAGGGGGGCGCGGCGCTCTCGATCGCCAAGACCATCGGGAAGCCAATCGCATATGTCAGCATCGGCCAGGAATACGAGGAATTCCTCAGATTCGACGCCGACTGGATGGTCGGCAGGATCTTCGGGGAGCCCCAGAAGAAGACCGAGAGCCTCTAGCCGACGTTCTTCCCCGCGAACAGCAGGGCGTACACCTGTGCGTCCGCGACCAGGTCCGCGATGTTGATGAACTCGTTGGCGTTGTGCGCCGTCTCCGGAATAGTCGACCACACAGCGGCCTCGATGCCTTCGCGCCTGAACGGGGTTGCGCACGTCCCTCCGCCGATGCCGAACACGTGCGGCCTCACTCCTCTCACCGCCTCAATGGCCTTCGATAGACGATGGACTATCTCAGAGTCTGCGGATGTCATCGGGGCCGAATCGGCTCTGTTCAGGAAGGTGACGTTGATCTTGGCGCCGGTCAGCTTCTCGTGTTCACTTGCCACCTTCTGGAGGAAGGCCATGACCTCGTCCAGCCTGTAGTCCGGAAGCACCCTGAAGTCGAACGCGAACACCTGTCGGCCAGGGACCGTGTTCACGTTGGGGCCGTTGGCCTCGCACTTTGTCGGCTCGAAGGTGCTTGCGGGAGGATCGAAGAGCGGCGCCTTCTTCGGGAACGCCTTCCTGAGCCCGTCGACCGCGGCCACCATGAATCGGGCCGCGGCCTCGAGCGCGTTGATGCCCTTGTGGGGAGTGCTGGCGTGCGTCTGGCAGCCCACGACCTCCACGTTGATCCAGGCGATGCCCTTCTCCACAATCGCGATCGCCGCGCCGTCCTTCTGTCCGTGGTCGGGGGCTATGACCAGGTCGCCCTTCCTGAAGATGTCCTTCTTGAGGAGGAACTCGATGCCGTGCACGTTCCCGTGCTCCTCGTCAGCCACAAAAACGAGCCCTACGTTGCACTCGGGAGTGACGCCGCTCCTGACGAGCGAGTGAAGGCCGTAAAGAGAGGCCATCAGTTCCTGACCGTTGTCTTCTGCGCCTCGGCCGTAGATCTTCCCGTCCCTGATCTCGGGGTCATAGGGAGGAGACTTCCACGCCTCGATATCCCCCTCGGGAACGGTGTCCAAGTGCGTGACGATCCAGATGTTCTTCGGGCTCGTGCCGCGGAGCCTTACGATTATGTTCGGGCGCTTGCCGCTCGGGACGCTGGGATCATCGGACTCGTACAAGTCCACCGTCTTGAACCCCATCTTCCGCAGGAGGCCCATCAGGTACTTGGCCCGGTCGGATTCCCCCTCTCCTCCGTATGCGGGTCCTATGGACTTCACTCTGAGCATCGACCTGAGACTCTCGACAATCTCGTCCTGGGCGCTCGCGACTGCGCGCTTCAGCTCTTCAGCCTTCATCAGCGCCAGCGAGAAGGAAGCGGCTATATCTCATTTTTGACTAAGCCCGGTCATTCACTGCTCTATGAGCATTGCGACCGCGTTCCCACCGCCCAGGCACAGCGTCGCCAGCCCGCGCTTCGCCCCTCTCGCCCGCATGGCGTAGACAAGGGTCGTCAGCACCCTCGCGCCGCTGCATCCGATCGGATGGCCGAGAGAGACCGCCCCGCCGTTGACATTGAACCTGCCCTCTGGCACGCCCAAGGTCCTCATCGTCGCGACTGATGCAGTCGAGAACGCCTCGTTGTGCTCGAACAGGTCGATGTCCTTCATCTCGAGGTGGTTCCTCTGAAGGAGCTTCCGGACGGCGTGTATCGGAGCCTCCATGAGCAGCTCCGGCTTGACCCCCGAGGTCACGTAGTCCACCACCTTGACCAAGGGTCGGAACCCGCGCTCCCTCGCGACCTCGTCGGACATGACGACGGTGGCCGCGGCACCGTCGTTGATGCTGGACGAGTTCCCAGCGGTCAGGATGCCGTCGTTCTTGAAGACCGGCTTCAGCCGTGCGAGAGCCTCGATGGTCGTGTCCTCCCTTGGCCCCTCATCCTGCGAGAAGATCGAGATCTCCTTCTTCGATGGCAGCTCCACATGGACGATCTCGTCCTTGAACGCCCCGGACTTGATCGCGCGGACCGACTTCTGATGGCTCCAGAGAGAGAACTTGTCCGCGTCCGCACGGGTCACGTTGTTCCTCTGCGCGACGATCTCACCCGTTACGCCCATGTGATAGTTGTTGAACGCCTCCCACAAGCCGTCGCGGACCATCGAGTCGACGAGCGTGGAGTCGAAGAGCTTGTATCCGAACCTCGCCTTCTCCAGTATGTACGGGGCGTTGGACATGCTCTCCATCCCGCCAGCTACGATGATCTTCTCCTTTCCGGCGAGGATCGCGTCCGAGGCCAGCATGACGGCCTTGAGCCCTGAGCCGCATACCTTGTTCACGGTCAGTGCGGACACCTCATCCGTCAGGCCGCCAAAGAGCGCGGCCTGTCTCGCGGGGTTCTGGCCCAGCCCGGCGGACAGCACGTTCCCCAGTATGCACTCCTCGACATCCTTCGGGTCGAGCTTCGCCCTGTGAATCGCTTCTCTGACGACCACGGCCCCGAGCTTCTGCGCGGGGAGGTCCTTCAAGCCCCCTCCGAACTTCCCGACGGCAGTCCTAGTCGCACTCACAATAACCGGTTGACCCATCGCATCACCCAGACCCGCACCGCGTGCGAATTCGAGGTGTCGGCGCCGGTCTTCCCGTTGATTCCTATCGACCGTATTTAAAACTGTCTAACTCAACCCTCGACATCCGCCGTATAGGCTTGTGAAGATGACGTCTGGATGCGACCGGGGGCTCGTACCATCCTGGCTTGACTGCGCGCGCGACTGTCCTGAACTTCGCACTTCCGTGCGGCGTTTCCGCCCCGCATTTCTTGCAGACGAAGCCTTTTCCCCGACCGGCCGAGTGCATGCTCTTCGCACATGTCGGACACACCGGGTTGCGCTCTTTGCGGATGTCCTCGACCAGTGATTTGACGCACACCTTCTCGACGTTGAGGGTGCGCGGAGTCTCCCTCACAGAACCGATGACGGTGATCCTGTCCCCTGGCATCAGAGCTCTGCCAACTTTGCGAAAGCCGCGAGACGGTTCGTAGAACGCCGCATCGATCATCGAGCCATCAGACACCCGCAGGATCACGTGGCCACCCGCTATCGTGCGGGGCGGGGACGAGACCGACACCTCCAGGCGGGCGGAATCGCGTGGCCTCAGCGACGATATCCGCCTGTCGACCACGTGGTCCTCGGTCGCCTGGTTCGTGAGGAACAGCAGCCAAATGTCCTGCGCCTCGCTGCGAATCATCCGTCTTGCACGAATCAACTCCCGGGGTGAATCGCCCCTTATCCCGAAGAGGATCGGACACGGTGAGCCGGGGGTTATCGCGAGGTGCCCGTTCTCGTAATCGTAGTTGTTGAAGGTCCTCTTCGTCGCCCTGTCCATCTCGATCACGCTCTCGGGATCTACGTCCCTGGGCGTTCCGAACCTCGAAGGATGCCGGTACGCTATGACTTCCCAGGTGCGGTCCCGAGGCCGCCAAGACATCGCTGCAGTGGCTCCGATGATACCCCGGCCCGACTTGTACTTCTTCCACACGCCACCTACCGCGCGAACATGCTCCTCCGCCTCGCGGATACGGGCGATTTCCCGGACGACCCGCCAGTAGAATCCCTGGCTAGGCTTAATGTTAGAAGCGACGATCCCAGGGTTCGTCTTCTCGCACTCGAACATCGAGACCTTCTCGAGGACAACGGCCGCCTTGTCGAGGACGGATCGTGGGTCAGCGGGACGCCCCCTGTGGAAGTACCTGACCTCTCTGTCCCCGATGCGTCCACACGGCTCGCTCGGACCTGATCCGTGACCCAACGGCAGACAGACGGCGGCGTTCCCCCTAGTCTTCCAGGGGATGTTCGGGTTGAGCCTCACCAGCCTCGGAAGGCCCAGAAGGTCGTACTCGCTGAGGGCTCTGAGCATGAGTGGGGCGAGGTAGGTGGTGCACATCCCCTCCGGGGAATCGGTGTCATCGAAGGCTAGCAGAGTCGCTGGCACAACTGGCCCATCGCGCGCCCCCCTGAAAGGGTTTTCGTTCTCAGCACAGAGATATCTCGTAGACGTCGAGCGCCAATTCCATCGTCTGCGGTTTCAGCTCAAGTACCGCATCCACCAAAACCCTCCTGTCGAGGAATCTCGAACAGTCAACGCCATAGGTTGTCAGGCAGATGCTCGATGCCCCGTCTGACCCCGCGAGTCTGAAGCCTGCGTCCCCGGCAATCACGATTCCCTCGATCTCGAATCGATCGCCTACAAACAGCTCCCACGAAAGAGACAGGGATCGGAGGTCCAGGACTTCTCGCGACAATGAGATGAGCCGTACATCGTCCTCGTTCGCCCAGATCACAGGACGGCCGCCTGCGACCTCGAGCTGACCCATCGCAGAGAGTTCGTCACCGATGTGGACCTCGATCGGGCTCGCAATCCGCCCCATTGAGCACACCACCTTCACGGTGGAGACCGTCATGATGTCGGCCAGCACGAGGCTCAGGGACCCGGAATCCGAGCTCCAGACGTCGGTGGCCACTCCGCGTACTCGGACGACCGCTCCGTCGTCGAGCGTGCCGAGATCAGGTATGCGCACCTCCGGAGGCTCGCTTGCTGCACCGATGAAGGCCAAGAGGGCGAGACAGGAAGCCGCGAGGCAGGCCAGCACCTTCTCGCGAGGAAGACGGAGAGACACGGCGGAAGGAGATACGGGCCGATATTCGGTCTATGTGGGTACAAGTATCCCATGGGATTACGGAAACCATTTTAACTGGCAACGGTTTTAACGGGCTCAGGCATGCCATGTCAAAGTCCTTCCTAACTGAGTACAGGTTTGAGCTGAGCGTGCTGCTCAGTCTCGTGTTCGGGTTCCTGACCCTCGCTGGCATCGCGGGCACTTTCTTCAAGTCGAGCACCGGAGCCCTCGGGGATCTGGCGGAGCCTTTTGGACCGTGGGCCACCTACCTTGTCGTCGCGGGTCCGATCGGCTTAGTGGTCTGTCTCTGGTGGCTTTACGACTACATCAAGAAGAAGAGGGACTTGGCACGCCTCATAGACACACCGAGCAGGTCCAAGTTCGTAAGGAATCTCGACGATATCGAGTATCTCGCATGGGTCCTGCCGCAAAGATTCGAAGACCAGGTCCTTGAGAAGAAGAAAGAGTTCAGGCTCTAGCCTAGGAACGAGTTGAGACGGGGGCCCCTTCTCTTCCACTCGAAGGCTCTGATCCCTGTGGGCCATCGCTTGTGGCGCACCTGACCACGACATTCTTGGCCCCGTGGTTCTCCAACCAGCCGGATATCTTCTCGACGTCCTCCGGCTTGCATCTGACCGTGGCCTCCAAGCCGCCTGGACCCACTCTCTGAACCACATCGGCAATCTTCCTGATCCGGGAGAGGAGGCCATATGACTCGTTCATGAGCGGGAGAAGCCCCTCGACCGAACACGATCTGTCCTGGATTGCCGCGATCCGCTCCTTCAGCGCATCCAGTCCCTGTCCAGTCAGTGCAGAGACGAAATACGTTTCGTGAGCGTTCTCGTTTCCGGTCAATGCCCGCCGAACCCTTTCCAGTTGCTCGTCAGAGACGAGGTCCACTTTGTTGCCTACGAGGACTATGTCCCTGCCCTCCGCATGTGACCTCAGGATTGAGAGGGAGTCCGTGATCTTCGATTCGATCTGATGGGTCGGTTCGCTAACATCGAACACCAGGAGTATCAGATCAGCGAAGTAGATTTCTTCGAGCGTTGAGTTGAATGCCTTGATCAGCTCAGGGGGGAGGTCCCGGATGAATCCTACGGTGTCGCTCATGAGGACGTTTCCGTGCACGCCGACGACCTTCCTGGTCGTGGTGGCCAGTGTCGAGAACAGTTTGGGGTCGACCCCCACCGTTGCTGAGCATAGGCGGTTCATTAGCGCGGACTTGCCGGCGTTCGTGTAACCGGAGAGTGAGACGAGTGAATAACCTCCTTCTCTTCTCTTGATTCTCGTGATCTCTCTCTGTCTCGATATCTCATGAAGTGATTGCTCTATCCTTCGTGCCTGGCTTTTCGCGTGCTCGTAGTAGACATCTGTGGCATATGCGCCGCCGGCCAAGAACCCGGGTCTCTCGCCGCTCTTTGCCTTGTGGACCCATTCCCTGAGGAAGGGCATCTCGTATCGAAGCTCGGCCAAGGTCACTTGAGCGATGGCCTCGGGCGTGTGGGCGTGGTCGGCGAAAATCCTCAGGATGACTCCTGGACGATCCACGCACTCCTTCTGGAACTTCATCTCAAGGAAGTGGTGTTGAGATGGCTTGAGGGATCCATCGATGACGATGAAGTCCACCTCAAGATCCTTGAGGCTCTCCTCGACCTCCTCGACCCTTCCAGGACCGAGGAAGCTCACTTTGTGGGGATAAGCGCGTTTCTGGACGAACCCCTTCACCACTTCAGCGCCCAGGGTGTCCAGCAGCGCTCTGATCTCCGAGGTGTCATCCGAGAGTGAAAGAAGTGCGACCTTCTTCATGCGTCTCGGACTAAGGCGCGAGCAAGGATAATGATGTTTCCCGACGATTTCCGGTCATTCCCGGGGGTGTCGAACCGCGGCTTCCGATGGAGGCGCTCACGACTCGAACCTAGGGGCCGTTCATGGCCGGTTCCACAGGAAATCGAGGGGTCCCCCTCTCCGACTTCGAGCGGAAATGTCCTCCAACCGTTTATTCTTGAAGCCCCATTCACCTGAGTTGCTGGCTCCTGAGATTCCACGAAATTTCTGCGCTGTAGGAAAAATAGAATCGCGCAATAAAATCAACGCTTAAGTACGGTCTACTGTATTCCACTTTTCCCTCTGTTTCAAGTGGATTCCGAGAACAGCTTCCACCGGAAATCATGGGGGTTGGGAAGGAGCTTTTGCTTCTAAGGGGGACGGAGATGCAGGATACCATATTCCAGCAGTATATCAGGTCCAGGCCGATATTCAAGAGCGATAGGGAGATCCTCAGGCCGTCCTACATCCCTGACATACTGCCCCACAGAGAGGACCAGATCAATCAGCTAGCGTCCATCCTCGTGACTGCACTGGAGGGCCAGAGGCCGTCCAACGTCCTTCTCTTCGGAAAGACGGGCACCGGCAAGACCGCCTCGATGAAGTACATCGGGAAGGAGATCGAGCGGGCCAACTCGAATCTCAACAGGGTCAATTTCATCTACATGAACTGCGAGGTCGTGGACACCCAATACGGCGTCCTCCAGAACATCGGAAACAAGTTCATCGAGGACTTCGAGCAGAGGATACCGTTCACCGGCTGGAGCACGGAGCGGGTCTACAACATCCTCCGCGAGAAGATAGACGAGGAGAGGCGCGTCATCGTCATCGCGCTCGACGAGATAGACAAGCTGGTCTCGAAGAGCGGGGACGACGTCCTGTACCATCTGTGCAGGATCAACGACGATCTGAAGAACGCGAAGGTGAGCGTGATAGGCATCTCGAACGACCTCAGGTTCATGGAGTTCCTGGACCCGAGAGTCAGGAGCTCCCTCAGCGAGGAGAAGATGGTCTTCCCGCCCTACAACGCCGAACAGCTCAAGGACATCCTCGAGCAAAGGAGCCGAATCGCGTTCGACGACGGAGTCCTCGAGCCGCCCGTCATCCCGCTATGCGCAGCTCTCGCCGCCCAGGAGCACGGCGACGCGAGAAGGGCCCTCGACCTCCTGAGGGTGGCCGCGGAGATCGCCGAGCGCAACCATCTGCCGGTTGTCACCGAATCGGATGTCATCCGCGCCAAGAACAAAATCGAGCTCGACTGCGTCACCGAGGCCATCAGGACCCTGCCTCTGCAATCCAAACTCGTGCTCATGGGGGTCCTGCTCAGCGAGGAGAAGGGGGACAACAAGCTCACCACCGGTGACCTGTACGAGACCTACAAAGAGCTCTGTCAGTGCACTTCCATGGCGATCCTGACCCAGAGGAGGATCACAGACCTGATATCCGAACTGGACATGCTGGGGATCATACACGCTCGCGTCAAGTCCTTCGGCCGTGGGGGGAGAACGAAGGAGATAGAGCCGAGCGTGCCCATCGCGGAAGCGAGAAAGATCCTCGAAGAGGACGAGATACTCAGCCAGCTGAAGAACTACAAGATCCGTTACCAGACCACGCTCATGTGAGCTAGGTCCGCGGAGGTTCAACCGCTCGGCTGGAGGGGTCCTCCGCTTCCGCTTTTTCCTCTCTCGTCGAAACGCCCTTCTTCATGGCCCGAAGCTTTCTGCGCTCCGCGTATGAGAGTCCGAGATCCACGAGTATCGGCGAGAGAACGATGATGAAGAGCGAGATCCACAGGTCCCTCACGCTGTTGGGGGGCGCGGGGCTGTTGATAGTGCCGGTGCTCCAGAGCTTCAGCAGGCCGAACCACGGGATTTCCCCTCGCGCCTTGCCGACTACCCAGGATACGTCTATGGGCCGGTAGCCGATGGCTGGGCCCCAGTACAGCATGTCCGGTTGAGCGTTGTGATCGCCCTTGGTGATGAACCCGCTCTCAGGATGGCCGCTCTGCAGGAGGTTTCCGATGTCGAGGGATATCGCGGGCGTGGCACCCACGTTGAATATCGTTATCGGCCCGGTGAGGTTATCCCAGGTGTCGGTCGGGATAGCGGAAGTCCACTTCCCCTGTGGCACGTTCTTCAGCGAAGGCGCGGTGTAGCTCCGCCCGTCGGGGTTCGCCTCAAGGTAGATTATCGCGCGGTGGATGATTGGTGTGCTGATCTCCGACCCGCCCTTCTCGTAGATGATGACGTCTCCGAAGTCCCCGTAGGTTCTGTATCCGGTCGAGTACCCGTCCATGTATGTCTTCACATCGGATGCCGATTTGACGTCCTTGACGAGGACGAGATCGCCGGTATCGATGGCGCCGATGTGGCTCATATTGTCCGTCCCGTGCATCATGCTGTCCGACTCGACCACGACCAATGGCGGCCACAGGCCAGTGTATGCGAACATCCCGATGAGGACCGCTGCGACCACCGCCACGGCTACGCCTGCGTCTCGGGCGAACAAGACGACCCCGCTTTGTTTCTTAGAACCCTTCTTGATGGTCTGTCGGGCCACGGACGCTTAGAGTGGGGGACTGCTATAAAATGTATATGGTACTGGACAGCCGTTTGGTTGGACTCGTACCCAGGTGTGCCCCGGGCTGGCTCAGGGTAAGGAGAAGGGTTGTTGGTATGCGGCTCAATCGGATCATCCCTGGGTGAACAGGTAGTTCTTGAGCCCCTTCTTGTTGATGTTCAAGAGCACTCCGCGAACGATCCCCTCGCCGTATTCGCTTCCGGGGTTCACGCACAGTGTCCGGCCTATCGTGCACACGCCCTTCGATTCGTGGATGTGCCCGTGAAGGCCGATCAAGGGCTGGTACTTAGTGATCGCGTTCCTCACCGCCCTGCTTCCCGCCGAGACCATCTCGCTCTGTCCACCAGAGGTCTTGGCCTTGAGGTCCTTGGTGATCTTGGGCGCAGGGTCCAAGGGCGTGTCTATGGGAGGGCAGTGCATGTTGAAGATGCAGTTCTGCATGTTCGTGACCCTGGAAGTCATTGCCTCTATCTTCTTCTCGAGATCCTCCTCTGAGGTCTCTCTAGGGCTGTTCCAGGGGGTCGGATTGCTCCACCCCATGCTGATCATCTCGTGGTCATCGTCAACCCAAACGACCTTGCCCTCGGGGTTCTGGACATAAGTGGATCTCGCAAGAACCTCGTCTATCACGAATCGGTCGTCGTTCCCGGGGGTGATGAACACCTTCACGCCGCTGGGCTTGAGGCGTTCCTCTGCGATCTTCGCCCATCGCTCCATCGTGTCCCCCATGAGCTTCGTGAAGAGCGCATCGAGCTTCTTCGTGTCCCCCTGAAGCTCGTCAACGTTCTCCTGCGTGGTGAGATACGGATAGTAGCCCGAGAACCTGATGTTCTTGATGAGGTCATCGCACTCCTGCTGGTTCCTCGTCTTCTGGAAACCGCCGGCGAATTCCGCGATTCTGCATCCGTCGGGCTGCTCGATCAGCGGAATGATCATCTTGCCGGTCACGTCGCCGCCGAGGATCAACACGTCCGCGTTGTAGAAGCTCGCCGCGTTGACGAACTTCATGAAGCACCTCTCAGAACCGTGCACGTCTGTCGTGAAGAAGACCGTCGTCAGCTGTTTCCCCTCTGGCCGGCAACATGCAGGCCTCGGTGCGAATTGGAGTCGCGTGATTTATTGATTTTCCCCTCTAACCATACGGAGTGTTCCGAGCGGACGGTCGACCGTTGAGCCGAAAGTTGAAAAAGATATGGCCGCATACGTAGGAAGTCACAGTCATGCACGAGGACATCCTCATAGCCACCGACCAGATAATGGAAGGGGCGAGACGGAGAGGGCTGACCGTCCGCCTCCTGGGCGGGACGGCCATAAAGCTCAGGTGCCCCAGCGCGAGTCATAGATCGCTGGCCAGGAAGGTCCCTGACATCGACCTCATCACCTTGAGGAAGGACGCGAAGAAGCTGGGGGAGATGTTCGTTGAGCTGGGGCTCGAGCCGATGAAGATGTTCAACGCGCTGCACGGCGACAAGCGGATGCTCTTCACAGACGTGAAACTCGACAGGCAAGTCGACGTCTTCGTCGAGACGTTCGAGATGTGCCACAAGTTCGATTTCAGGGAGCGTCTGAAGCTGGATGACGTCACGCTGCCGCTGGCGGATCTCCTGATCACCAAGCTCCAGATCATACAGATAAACGAGAAGGACTACAAGGACATCCTCTCTCTCTTCGTTGACCACGCTCTGTCGGAGGACGATTCGGACAAGGAGAAGATCAATGGGGCGTACATCGCCTCCCTCTGCGCCAAGGACTGGGGCATCTGGCGAACGCTCACGCGGAACCTCGAGTGGACCCGCGACTACGTTCAGAAGATCGACATGGAGCCGGACACGAAGGACATGGCGATATCCCGGATCAACGGACTCCTGGCTCGCATAGAGAAGGAGCCCAAGAGCATGGGCTGGAAGATGCGGTCGAGAATCGGCGAACGCGTGATCTGGTACGACGAGCCAGAGCACGTGGGTAAGCTCACTGCCGGTTAGCTCTCGTAACCTTTGGCGGTCTTCTTGATGAAGGCCTCCATCTCCGCGACCATCTGCTTCTCCATGGGCAGAGGCTGGTGCTCCTTGACAAGCCTCTTCGCCTTCTCCCTGGCCACCTTCGCGATGTCCTTCGCGCCATCGTGGAGCCACGCCTCCCATGTTCTGCGGTCGAAGAGCGTCGGCAGATAGTGCTCCTTGCGGAACTTCCTCGCGGTATCCGGCGAAGCCAAGTAGTTGGGCTTCGTCCCGTTGCGCACTATCTCGTCGACCGAGAGGGTGTCCGTGCTGACCTCTATGCCGTCGAGGGTGCGCGAGATCATGCCCGCGATCTCGTTGTCAATGACCAGCTTCTCGTACGAGATGGTCAGGGTGCCGTCCAGGCAGCCCGCAGCGTCATAGATGAAATTGATCCCAGCCATCGCCGCCATGAGCAGGCTCATCCCGGTCTCCGCGCCTGCCTGAGCATCCACCGTTTTCGAGTCCGTGTTGCCCCCGGTCCCGCGCCTCGGAAGATTGTAGTACCTCCCGAGCTGTGCCGTTCCGACGTTCAGAAGGCCGACCTCAGGGCCGCCCAGAGCAGGAGTACCCGTCTTCATATCAAGCGCGGCGGAGACGGTCCCGTATAGGACGGGCGCGCCGGGGTTCGCCAGCTCGGAGACCATGATCCCGGAAAGGACCTCTGCGTTCTGTTGCACGAGCAGCCCTGCGAGGCTCGCCGGAGCAGTCCCGCCGGCAAGGGCCTCTGGTGCGTATATCATCGGCTGCTTGTACTTCGCATACACCAGGGCTCCTTCAATGAGCTCTTTGGAGAGCTGCATCGGGCTCACGGGGTTCGTGAAGCCCAGAAGGCACGGCTTCCGGACGAGCTCATCCTTCCCTCCTCGTAGGATTGAGGCCATCTCGATCGTCTCCACGGCCTTCCTCCCCGTCCAGTTGTATCCTTCCGTGGCCTTGCGGGAGTTCTTCCAATCGGCGAGGAAGGTCCACAGATGATGGACCTCGACGGGCACGTCGTTCGGAGTGACCATCATGAGAATCTGGTGAATGTTGTCGAGGGCGTCTGCCAAGCGCGCGAGATCCTCGACGTCCTTTAGGGTCCCGAGCCTCGTCTTCCCGTCGAGGTCGTGCACCTTGACGGCGAGTCCGGACACTCCGAAGTGCACCTTGTTCCCGCTGTAGTCGAGCTCGTATTTCGGGTCCCTGCCGTACAGCTTGAATCCCGAAGGCGCCCGTCTGATGGTCTCCTTCACCAGGCTTTCGGGGATCTTGACCATCATGCTCTTCCTGTCGACGTTGGCGCCCGCCTTTCGGAAGAGTTCCAGCGCCTGCTCTTCATACACCTTCACTCCGAGCTTCCCCAGAACCTCCATGGTCGCCCCATGGATCTTGTCCAGCTGGTCCCGAGACAGGAGCTCGAGTTGACCGCCTGTTGGCTCCCTGAATGCCACTAGTGATGCCCCCTCTTGTGGTGCTTTTAACGGCAACGGCTAGTCCGTCTATGAACCTGTCGCCTACTACGAGAATCAAGAATAAGGGAAGGAGTTTTGTCGGGTTTCTCGCCGAGCTCACTCGGGAGGCAGTTCCTTGAACGCCAGGTCGATGTTGATCCCCTGCCTCATCCTGTACCATCGGGCGATCCAGTAGTAGACGAACCCCGCGAGCATTATGCCGAAGGTCAGGTACAGCGAGAAGTACTGGACGATCTTGCTGTAGTAGTCGTTGGCACCGAGGTTCGGGTCGATCACGAAGTACCAGAAGCAGATCAGGTCGAACACGACCCAGATCACTCCGGCGATTGCGAGGATCGGCACCTTGGCTAATCTCCAGGCCACTCCAGACGCTTCGTAGATCGGCTTGGTCCGTTTCCTGAACGGCAGCGCTATCGCGGCCAGCCCGATGAACAGGAACGTCCCGAGCATCTGTCCGACCTGCGCCGAGAAGCTCGCCTGGTATTTGTACGTGAAAGCGTACAGTATCAGGTACAGCCAGTTGATGATGGTGAAGAAGAAGATCGCGTTGATCGGGGTGTGCCATCTCTCACTCACCTTCCCGAACCATCCCGGGATCAGTCGGTCGAAGGACCACGCAAGCGCGGCCCTCGTCTGGCCGAGGTACGACAGTGCCGGATACATCAGGAGCCAGCCTATCATCCCCACGCCCATGACATAGGCGAAGACGGTACTCCCGCCTATCAGGCCTGCATGGAAGTCGAACCATTGGCTCGGCATGCCGTAGGTGTTCGAGCTGTATCCGTAGAACTGGGCATAAGTCCCGACTATGAAGTCCTCGCCGAGGGTGTGGCTAACCAGCAGCCACATGCCGATGACGAATATCCCGCCGATGACCACACCGCCCATGTTGCCGATGAAGGCGGTCGTACGTGCTCGTTTGAGCTCGCCTCCCATGAACGCCGAGAAGTACGGATACGCTAAGACCCAGAAGCCGACTGGTAATATGCCTATAGTGAGGCCCGCGTTGCCGAACGGCAGACCCGAAGTCGGCACGTCGTCCGCGGCATTGGCCACTGTCGTGTTGTAGTCGTAGACCGGGTTGTCGGGGTGCGCCGCTGTCTGCTCGGCCGCGTACTTGTCCCAGGTCGCCTGCCACTCAGTCGGCGTCGTGCTTGCGAAGAGCGCTCCCGCGATGACCAGCATCACGAGGCCGACGATCACGCAGATCGCCTGGACACGGATGTAGACCTTGAGGCCCAGCGCCAGCATGACGCTCGAAAGGATGACCACGATCGAGGTGATCGTGAAGGTCACCGGATGGCTAGGCTGGCTCAGGTCGCTTGCCGCAGTGAGCAGTCCCGGGTTGTTGTTGACGACGGCTGCGATGCCCAGCAAATCCCGCAAGCCCCACGTGACGACCCAAGTGCCCAGAACGCCGCACCAGACCACGTTCCATACGACCCATGTCCAGTTGGCCATGAACCCTAAGGATGGATGCAGGGCTCTGCTGACGAACACATAGTCCCCGCCGCTACGCGGCATCGACGCAGTCAGAGATGCAAAGCAGAACATCCCGAACATGCAGAAGATGACGCATGCGATCAATCCCAGAGTCACGTTCGACCCAGGATAGATACCAGGTCCCCAGAAGATGACCCAAGCCACGCCCAACCCGATGCTCATGTTCAGGAAGTTCAGAAAGAGCGCGTCACGCGGCTTCATTTCCCTTACAAGCCCAGTCGCTTCTCTTAAGAAAACCCTCTTTTCTCCCATCTGCTGAGTTATGCCGCTCATGTACCCCCTCCTAGTCCTGGATAACACCAGGACACGGCAATTCCCCTACCACGAGTGCATCGTATTACATGTATTTATATACATGGCGCTGGAGGGAATCACTGGGGGCTGGCGGGTCCGGTGCCGAAGCGTCGGCTAGAGCCCAAGGACCTTCATGTCGATGTTCCCGCCAGTGACGACAATCGCCACCTTGTCCGCCCTGTCGAACGTGAGCTTCTTCTGCAGGAGGAGCGCGGGACCCACCGACGCGCTGCCCTCGATCACCTGACGCTCGTTGCGGAGCACCCAGCGGATGGCCCCAACAAGCCCGTCCTCGTCAGCCAGGATTGTGCCGTCCACGTACCTCGAAACGTGGTCGAGCGCGAACTGCGATATCTGACCCGCCAGTCCATCGGCGAGCGTCGGGGCGACGGGTATCTCCACGACCTTGCCAGCCTTCAGGGACTCGTGCATCGCCCTGGCCGCGGTGGACTGCGCCCCTATCAGCCTGAGGCGAGGATTGACGCTCTTCGCCCACGCGCCTAGCCCCGAAATCAGCCCTCCCCCGCCGATAGGGGCGATGATCACGTTCGCGTCGGGCAGGTCCTCGAGGATCTCATAAGCGATGGTGCCCTGGCCGGCCATTATCTTGTGGTCCTCCGTCCCTGGGACGTAGACCGCCCCGGTCTTCCTCGCAAGTTCCATGCAGTGCACGAGCGACTCGTCGAAGTTCGTCCCCTCGACCACCAGGTTCGCTCCGAGATCGCGCACCTTCTCGATCTTGATCCGGGGGGCGGTGGTCGGTACGACGACAGTTGCCTTCACCTCGAGGAGCCTGGATGCGAGCGAGACTGCCAGCGCATGATTGCCCGACGAGGCGGTAACGACGCCCCTGTCCCGGTCCTCGTGAGACAGGGAACATATCTTGTTGTAGGCCCCCCGGAACTTGTAGGCGCCCGTCCTCTGCTGGTTCTCCCACTTCAGATAGACCTCCGCGCCGGCCTCCTCGCTCAGGGCGGTCGACTTGGTGAGGGGGGTCCTCACGGCCACACCTGCCAGGTTCCTCTTGGCCTTCAGCACCTCTACCGCGGAAAGGGGCATGTTCCCGTACTCCGCAGGCGGCGATTTCAATCTATCTCCACGGTCTAACGGGTCGCCCGAATTGGTGAGCCCGCGAGCATTATCATTCACGGGCGCGATTCATGGGCGATAGGGGGCATCCGCACGGGAGAGGAGACAAAGAGGATACTCGCGGAGACACGGGAAGGTCTGAAACCTCCGACCAAGGAAGAGGTAGACCACGCGATGGCGAAATGGCTTTTCGGGTCGAACGCGGACAAGATTATGTCCCACGCGCCCTGGAGCTTCGTCCTGCTCAGGGTCATGTGGAAGAAGGGGGAGGCGCCATGGGAAAAGTAGCCGACGCGATGGCTGCTCTCGACAAGGACGGCCTTCTCGCTGAAGTGAAGGCGGAGATTGATGCGCACAGGGACCCTATTGAGATCGTCGAGGACGCGCGCAAGGGGCTCGAGCATGTCGGCTCCGAGTTCGAGAAGGGGAAGGTATTCCTGATGGAGCTGATGTGGGCCTCGCAGATCTTCAAGGACGCCATGGAGCTGGTCGGGCCTGAGATCAAGAAGAAGCACGGGTCGTCCCAGGCAAAGGGGAGGATACTGATGGGGACGGTCAAGGGCGACATACATGATTTGGGCAAGTCCATCGTCCGAGACCTCCTGACTGCGGCTGGATACGAAGTGGTCGACCTCGGCGTCGATGTCCCACCCGAAGCGTTCGTGGAGCGGATCAGAAGCTTCCAGCCACAGGTCCTCGGTCTGTCCGCACTGCTCACGGCGGCCGTGAGCCAGGCGTCTGTCACGGTGGAGGACCTGAAGAAGGCGGGCCTGAGGGACAAGCTCAGGGTCATCATGGGAGGCGGGGTCGTCGGCGAGATAAAGGTCAGCGAGTTCGGTGTTGACTTCGCGACCAACAACGCCAACGAGGGCATCAGGGTCATCGAGAAATGGATCGCGGAAGCGAAGGGGGGATGAGCGCGGCCGAGAGCATGAACAGCTACGAGAGGCTCGAGCTCGCGTGGAATCTGAAGGAGGCGGACAGGGTCCCCGTGGCCCCCGTGAACTGCTACATACTTCCGTGGCTCGGGGGAATAAACATCCGTGATATGTTCCTCGAGCCTGAGAAGCTCATCCAGGCAACGGTCAAGGCCCGCGAGATGCTGGGCGGCGGGGACAACGTGGACCCCAACATAACCACGCTGAACCACCTCGGGATGTTCGGTCGGGCGGGATGGGACCAGGCGACCCTTGACTGGAGGATATGGGACGACTTCCCACCGAAGGGCAACCTTCCCAGCCTGTACGAGAAGCAGATGATCACGGACTACGACGACGTGCTGAAGCGGGGGTTCGCGCCGATACTCTACAGCAAGGATGTCAGCAACCAGCTCTTCAAACGGAGCATAGACGAGTTCCTCTACTACGAATACGAGTACCCGAAGATATACGCGGACGCCTGGAGGCGGTACGTCGAGAAGTACGAGGTCCCCCTGCTCATGGGAGGGAGGGCGTGCCATCCGCTCGACATGCTTCAGTACTATCGCGGGATATCCACGCTGACGAGGGACGTCTTCGAGAGGCCTTCGAAGGTGATGGAGATATCCGAGTGGTGGATAGAGTACGAATCCACTCTCGCGATGCGCGACGCCATGATCATGGGTGCGGGCGAGGTGCCGGGGTCCGAGATCATATTCTTCATCAATGGGGGGCCCCCCGGGATGTCCCCGAGGATATTCGACAACATATTCTGGCCCATCGCGAAGAAGATGATCGACATCTTCGTCAAGCGCGGGTTCAAGGTCCACTGCCACTGGGACAACGACCTGACGCCGCACCTCGACACGATGAGCCACATGGCCGACGGGCTGCCGAAAGGCAAGATAATGCTCGACCTCGAGAAGACCGACATGAAGAAGGCCAAGGAGAAGCTGGGGGACAGGGTCGCGATATTCGGCAACGTCCCGTCATCTTTGCTGGTGTACGGCACGCCGAACGAGGTAGACAAGTACTGCAAGAAGCTGATAGACGACTGCGCTCCGGGCGGCGGGTACGTGCTGTCGACGGAGTGCGAGACCCCGTGGGACTCGAAGCCGGAGAACGTCAAGGCCATCTGCGATGCCGCCAAGAAGTACGGGCAGTACCGGCGCTAGCGCTATCGGCACAGAAAGATAGAAGAGGGTCGAGCAGGTTGCGACATCGGGGTTCCAAGGTGCCGAAGCACAAGCAAGCCAGGATCTCTAAGGACCACTATTTCATGAACATAGCGATAGAGGTCTCCCGGAGGAGCACGTGCCTCCGGAGACAGATCGGGACGATTGTAGTCAGCGACGTGGGGGAGATCAAGAGCACCGGGTACAACGGCAACCCCAGGGGTCTGCCGCATTGCGATGAGATAGGCTGCATCCGCGACAAGCTCGGAATCCCGTCCGGGACCCGCCTGGAGACATGCACCGCGGTCCACGCAGAGCAGAACGCCCTCATCCAAGCGGGGACGAACGCGAGGGGGTCGACGCTCTACTCGACCATCGTGCCATGCCCGATATGCGCGCGCATGATCCTCAACGCCCAGATCGCGCGCGTGGTCTACATCGACGACTACTCCGACCTGGCAGGCGTGGAACTTCTGAAGCAGGCCGGGATCAAGCTGACGAAATTGAACAAGAAGGATTTCGAAGGCAGGCTGAAGTAGAGACGAATCCCGCGCCGGGAAGTTCGTTCCGCGCCGAAGTCCCCCTTCGGTCTCTGCCCTCATCTTTTTATACGCTAACCTTAATCAGCGAGGGGAGCGACTGGCATGGGGAAGGCGGAGATACTCCAACGCATCAAGGACGCGGAGGCTGAGGTCCGAGCCATGACCCAAGCGGCCGAGGAGAAGCGGAAGCGGCTCCAGGCCGATGGGAAGAGGAAGGCCCTGCAGATGACCGAGGTCGCGGATGCGGAGCTGAGGACCCGCTTCGATGCCGAGATGGCTGCCGCCAGGAAGGACATCGACAGGCGCAAGGCGGCTATCATGGAGGAAGGGCAGAAGAAGGCAAGCGCTCTCGTGACGAATGCCCAGAAACGGGCGGCTTCGGCGAAGGAGTTCGTTCTTTCGGAGTTCGAGAGGGCGGTCGATGCTTAGGCCGGAAGATATGACCCGCATCGTCGTCGTCGGGTCCATGGACGGCCTCGACCCCACGGTCGAGTGCCTTTACGACCAAGGCGTACTGCACATCATAGATTTCACCGAGCCCACGCAGGATTTCAAGATCGGCTCGCCGCTCCCCGAGGCCTCGGACGCGTCCCAGAAGCTGCTCAAGCTGAGGGCGATGATGAGGGCGCTCCAGCTCGAGTCCTACACGCCCGAGCAGAAGCTCACGACCGACGAGATCGGGGCGAAGTTGGAGCAGGCCCTCGTGACGCTGGACGTCAATTCCACGAGCAAGGTCGATGCGCGCATAAAGATCGTGTCCCTCATCCGGGAGAAGGAGCAGGAGATCCGGGCCCTCGAGCCCTTCCAGAGCTTCAACATCCCGGTCGAGAACTTCGTGGGATACGAGAGCGTCTCGGCTTTCGCCGGGACCTGCAAGAAGGACCCGAGCGAGGGCCTGGCGGTGAAACTGAAGGCCTTCGAGATATTCGTGAGCCCGCTCAAGGGGGCCTTCGCCGTCGCGCTGTTCGTGAAGAACGAGGACAAGGCCGAAGCCAGTCGCGTCCTCTCCGACGCGGGGTATCAGGAGATCAAGATCCCGAACCTCAGAGGCCATCCCGCAGCAATCATATTCCAGAACAGGGAGGAGATCAAGAACCTCCACGCGGACCTTGTGAGGATAGACAAGGACATCGACGGCATACGCAAGCGGTTCGCGGATTTCATCATCGCGTCTGAAGAGGACCTGGCGATCAAGGTGCTCAAGGCGGAGACGCCCTTGAGGTTCGCCACCTCCGCCAACTCGTTCGTGATCGACGGCTGGGTCCCCCGGTCCAAGCTCGGGCCTTTGGAGAAGGCGCTCGGGGCAGCATGCAGCGGGACGACGTATATGGAGGCGATCGAGCCGGAGAAGAAGGAGGAGCCTCCGGTGCGGCTCAGGCACACGCTGCCCGTCCGGCCGTACGAGCTCTTCATCAATCTCGTCCTGACGCCGAAGTACACGGAGATCGATCCCACGATAATCCTGTTCATCACATTCCCCGTCTTCTTCGGGCTCATGCTGGGGGATCTCGGGCTGGGGCTTGTGCTTCTCGGCCTGGGCATATTCTTCAGGCTGAAGATGTCGGGAGGCTTCAAACGACTGGGGACGATCACAATAGGCGCAGCGGTCATATCGATCCTGTTCGGGCTGTTCGTCTACTGCGAGGCTTTCGGCGTGCCGTTCCACGCGCCTGCGGACAATCCTGAGGAGACGGCTTGGGACACGGTCGTCAACATACCGCTCCATCCGCTCATCAACAAGCTCACCGATGTGAAGGAGCTCCTGGCGATCTCGATAGCCGCCGGGTGGATGCACATGACCATCGGCCTCGGCTTCGGCGTATCCAACAATTGGCACAGCAAGAAGCACGCTCTGGGCAAGCTGGCCTGGCTGATCCTGCTGTTCGGCATCTTCATGGAGATAATGTTCGTGGCGGGCAACACGACCTTCACTAGCAAGCTCTTCAATGACACCCTATTCGCGCCGTTCCCGTCCTCGATGTCGACCATAATCGGGGTCAAGGTGTCGAATACAGCGCTCGTGACAGCCCTTGTCGGCATTGCACTACTCATTGTCACGGAGGGGGCCGTCGTCCTCACGGAGGTCCTCACGATCTTCGCGAACCTGGTGTCGTACGCCAGGCTAGCGGCGCTAGCGGTGGGCCATGGCGCCATGAGCCTGGCCTTCAACACGATGCTGTTCCCGGTGATATTCGGGGACAACGTCGTGCTCGCCGTGCTCGGCGCCCTGACGTTGGGGGCCAGCGTGGCCATCTTCGTCTTCCTGTTGGGGTCCCTCTCGATAGGGATCCAAGCGATGAGGCTGAACTATTACGAGTTCTTCCTCAAGTTCTTCGAGGGCGGGGGCACGGAGTATTCTCCCCTCGGGTACTCGAGAAGATACTCCATTGAGAGAACATAGGAGGTAGAAAGAAATGGTACTGCAAGAAGCAACAGCAGTAGGGGCCGGATTGGCGCTGATCGGTGCCGGACTGGCGATGGGGCTGTCAGGTCTTGGCACGGGCATAGCGCAGAGCCAGACAGGAGCCGCGGCTGTCGGAGCGACGGCAGAGGACCCGAAGATGTTCATCAGGGGCATCGTCCTGATGGCCATCCCCGAGACGGTCGTCATCCTGGGGTTCGTCGTGGCCTTCCTGCTGTTGGGGACAATCTAGGCCTTTCGGTGCGAGCGAGCCACACCTGGCGAAAGGACACGTGAGGAGCTGGACAGCCATGGGACTTGAGGCAGTCATAGACGAGATCCTGAAACGCGGAGAGGCCAAGAGCGCGGAGATAGTCAGGACCGGAGAGTCGGAGAGAGACAACCAGATCGTCCACGCGAAGAAGGAGATCGAATCCAACAGGGCGACCGCAGAGGCAAAGGCCAAGGCCGCCGTCGCCCAGATGGAGCAGCAGGAGATCTCAGCGGCCGAGCTCGAGTCGAAGAGGGTGCTGCTTGAGGCGCAGAGACGCGTAATGGACGACCTACGCTCGCAGGTCCTCGATGAGCTGTCGGAGATGCCATCAGACAAGAGGAAGAGGATCTACGGCAAGCTGATCGTATCCGCAAAGAAGGAGCTCGGAGAGTGCTACGTCTACTCCAACGAGAAGGACAAGGCTCTTCTGCAACTGCCCTCGGGGATGTCCCGTGGCGGGTCAATTGAAGCCAACGGCGGCCTCGTGTTCGAGAGCAAGGACCGGAGGGTGCGCCTCGACTTCAGGTTCGAGACGATCCTCGAAGACATGTGGAACGAGAAGATGAAGGAGATCTACACGAAGCTCTTTGGGTGAACCACGGATGAGCATCCTGTCGAGCGGGAAGGGCAATTTCGCGTACGCGTGCACGCGCGTCAAGGCAAAGAAGAGGTTCCTCCTGTCCCGCGACACCTATTCGAGGCTGCTCGTGATGGACGTCCACGAGATCGGGAGGTTCCTCGGCGAGACGCAATACCGCGAGGAGATGACGCGGTACGGTTCGCGATACTCGGGGGCAGGACTCGTCGAGGTATCCGTCACCAGGAACCTGGGAGAGACATATAGCAGCATCTTGTCCTTCACGACGGGGCACCTCAGGGAGATGGTCAGCGATTATCTGAGAAGATGGGACATGTACAACGTTAAGACCATCCTCCGGGGAAAGACCACGAAGGTGAAGGACGAGGACATCATCGACACGCTCGTCCCAGCAGGGGCGTTCTCAGAGGACTTCCTGAAGACGTTCGTCGCGATGACAAGCGTACAGGACGTAATGGACGCTCTATCGAAGAAGCCTTCCCTCCGGATCACACCAGAGCTCGTGAGAGAGGTCGTGGACACTGGAAGGCTCGCATCACTCGAGGACCATCTTGACAAGGTCTTCTACTCCGACCTTCTCAAGGCCGTGAAGAGGACCGACAAGGCCGACATGCTCCTGAACCAGTTCATCAGGCGCGAGGTCGACGTGACCAACATCAAGGTGCTCCTCAAGCTGAAGGCTGACAGGATTCCGGAGGACCAGATTGCGAAGTACCTCATTCCGGGAGGAATGGAATTCGCTATCGACAGGCTGCGCTCTCTTTCCGGCGGGGAGGGGGTCGGGGCCATTCTCGAAGAGCTCGAACGTTCCTCGATGGCCCAGCAGCTCAAGCCCGCAATCGACAAGTACAGATCGGACAAGAAGCTCTCGGACTTGACGATCGCCTTGGACAAGGCTCTCGTCGGGACGTCCGAGAAATTCGCGCATTTCTACCCGCTGTCCATCCTCCCGATCGTGAACTACATGATCAGGAAGAAGGCCGAAGTGGACAACATCAGGATCATAGCTCGTGGTAAGCAGGCCAACCTGTCCACGAAGGTAATGGAGGAGTTGCTGGTGGTGTGAATGGAGATCGCAGTCGTCGGCTCTGAGGAGTTCGTCACCGGCTTCCGCCTCGCAGGGATCAGGAAAGTCGTGAGCGTCACGGACCAGGACCTGCTGAGCACGATAGTCAAGCTCATGGACGAGCCCGAGGTAGGGATACTCGCGGTTCATTCCAAGGACCTCGACAAGCTCCCGCCACAGCTGAGGGCGAAGATGATGGACAGCGTCGACCCCGTAGTCATACCAGTGGGCGAAGAAGAGAGCGACATCAGAGACAAGGTGCGAAGGGCAATAGGAATCGACCTTTACAGATCAACGTGAAAGGGAGGAGCCCCGATGGCAGAAGGCAAGAAAGGGAAGATAAGCAGGGTCGCAGGGCCGGTCGTGACCGCCGAAGGAATATCGCCGAGGATGTACGACGTGATCCAGGTGGGCGATATGAAGCTGATGGGCGAGGTCATCAAGCTGGTCGGCGACAAGACGATCATCCAGGTCTACGAGGACACTTCAGGGATCAGGCCGGGCGAGGAGGTCATGGATACGGGCGCTCCTCTCGTGATGGAGCTGGGTCCCGGCCTCCTGACGAGCGTGTACGACGGCGTGCAGAGGCCTCTGCCCGTCCTCAGGGAGCTCCAGGGAGATTTCGTTTCGAGGGGGGCCCAGGCGCCCGGCCTCGACCGCAAGAAGAAGTGGCCCTTCCAGCCTAAGGTCAGGAAAGGGGACACCCTGCCCCCGGGTGCAATCGTGGGGGAGGTCCCAGAGGGGAACGTCGTCCACCGCGTAATGCTGCCTCCGAAGGTCGGCGGCAAACTCAAGTCGATATCGACCGGAGAGTTCGGCGTCGAAGAGCCGATCGGCCAGCTCGAGAACGGCATGAACATCACGATGATGCAGCGCTGGCCGGTCAGACAGTCGAGGCCTATCGCAGAGAAGCTGATGCCCGATATCCCGCTGGTGACCGGCCAGAGGGTGTTGGACATGCTGTTCCCGCTGGCGAAGGGGGGTACCGCCGCCATACCGGGCGGGTTCGGCACGGGGAAGACCGTGACCTCCCAGCAGCTCTCTAAGTGGAGCGACGCGCAAATAGTCGTATACGTTGGGTGCGGCGAGAGGGGGAACGAGATGACGGAAGTGCTGACGACTTTCCCTGAGCTGGAGGACCCGCAGACCGGGAAGCCCCTGATGGGCAGGACAGTGTTGATCGCCAACACGTCCAACATGCCGGTCGCGGCCAGGGAGGCCTCCATCTACACGGGCATCACCGCCGCTGAGTACTACAGGGACATGGGCTACGATGTCTCGCTCATGGCGGATTCTACGTCGCGCTGGGCCGAAGCGCTGAGAGAGATCTCGTCAAGGCTGGAGGAGATGCCGGGCGAGGAGGGATATCCGGCCTACTTGGCGTCGAGGCTGTCGGAATTCTACGAGCGATGCGGGCGCGTGAACACCCTTTCCGGGCGGTCGGGCTCCATCTCGGTCATCGGGGCGGTCTCCCCGTCGGGCGGGGACTTCAGCGAGCCGGTCACGCAGAGCACGCTCAGGATCGTGAAGGTCTTCTGGGCTCTCGATTCCAAGCTCAGGGAGCGCAGGCACTTCCCGGCCATCAATTGGCTCACTTCCTATAGCCTCTACACTTCGGTCCTCGAGGACTGGTACGTCAAGAACGTCGCGGACGACTGGAACAAGCTCAGGCTCTGGGCGATGGAGACGCTCCAGAAGGAGGCCGAGCTGCAGGACATCGTGCAGCTCGTGGGTTCGGACGCGCTGCCCGAGGAGCAGAGGCTGGTCCTTGAGGTCGCGCGAATGATCCGCGAGTTCTTCCTCCAGCAGAACGCCTACCATCAGGTCGACACCTACAGCCCGCTCAAGAGGCAGTATGCGTACATGAGCATGATCAGGAAGTACTCGGAGATGGCGCGGAAGGCGTTGTCCCTCGAAGTCCCCTTGGACAGGATAATCGCTTTGCCCTGCAGGGCGGACCTGGGCAAGCTGAAGTTCGAGGAGACCATCGACGATGATCTGACGAAGTTCGGAGCCGTGATGGAGAAGCAGTTCTCAGGACTGGGGGTGTGACGGATGCCGAAGGAGTACCGGACAATCACTCAGATCGCGGGGCCGCTCGTGTTCGTCGAGAAGACCGAGCCCGTCGGCTACGGCGAGCTTGTGACGATATCGATGCCGGACGGGACCACGAAGCGGGGCCAGGTGCTGGACACGTCGACCGACCTTGTGGTCATCCAGGTATTCGAAGGGACGGGCGGAATCGACAGAGCCTCCGCGGTGAAGTTCCTCGGCGAGACATTCAAGATGCCAGTATCGAAGGACATACTGGGGAGGATCCTTTCAGGCTCCGGCGAGCCGCTCGACAAGGGTCCGCCCATCGTCCCCGACAAGAGGCTGGAAATCATCGGGTCCGCCATCAACCCGTGGGCGAGGGACAACCCGCGAGAATTCATCCAGACGGGCGTCTCGTCCATCGATGGCATGAACACCCTGGTCAGGGGCCAGAAGCTCCCGATATTCTCCGGATCCGGACTTCCGCACAACGAGATCGCGCTTCAGATCGCGAGACAGGCGAAGGTCCTGGGCAAGAAGGAGGAGTTCGCGGTCGTCTTCGCGGCTATGGGCATCACGAGCGAGGAGGCCCAGCACTTCATGCGCGACTTCGAGAGGACCGGAGCGCTGAGGAGGGCGGTCGTGTTCCTGAACCTGGCCGACGACCCTGCCATCGAGCGTCTGCTCACGCCGAAGCTCGCGCTCACGACGGCGGAGTACCTCGCGTTCGAGCTTGGGATGCACGTGCTCGTCATCCTGACAGACATCACGAACTACTGCGAAGCGCTCAGGCAGATAGGCGCAGCCAGGGAGGAGGTGCCCGCGCGCAGGGGATATCCGGGGTACATGTACACGGACCTGGCGAGCATGTATGAACGGGCGGGGAGGATAAAGGGCAAGAAGGGGTCGATCACCCAGTTCCCCATCCTCTCGATGCCGGGGGACGACATCACCCATCCGATACCCGACCTGACAGGGTACATAACTGAGGGGCAGATAGTCGCCTCGAGGGAGCTGCACAGGAAGGGCATATTCCCGCCAATCGCGGTCGAGCGCTCCCTGTCCAGGCTGATGGGCCAGGGCATAGGCGTCGGACACACGCGCGAGGATCACCGCGCGGTCTCCGACCAGCTATATGCGGCCTACGCCGAGGGCAGGGACCTCAGAGGTCTGGTGGCCATCGTGGGGAAGGAGGCGCTCTCGGAGCGGGATACGAAGTTCCTCAATTTCGCGGACGCGTTCGAAGACAAGTTCGTGCGACAGGAGAGCAGCGAGGACCGGACCATCGAGCAGACCCTCGACCTCGGCTGGCAGCTCCTGGCCATGCTCCCCATTGATTCGCTCACGAAGATTGACAGGAAGCTGATCGACAAGTATCACCCGAGCCCGAAGAAGAAGTGACGTGCAGATGGCAATCAGAGAGATCCAGCCAACCCGGTCGGAACTGCTCGAAGTCAACAAGAAGATAGTGCTGACCAAGAACGGCCACAAGATACTGAAGCTCAAGAGGGACGGCCTGATACTCGAGTTCTTCAAGATACTGGACCAGGCGAAGGACCTGCGGATGGAGATCGCGAAGAGGTACGTTGAGGCGCAGCAGACCATAGCGATCGCGAACGCGGTCGACGGCGAGATCGCCGTGCGTTCGGCGTCGTACGCGCTCACTGGCCATCCGGACATACAGCTCCGGAGCCGCAACTTGATGGGCGTCGTCGTCCCGAACATCAGCTCGAGCAAGATCGTCGCCCCGCTTCCCGAAAGGGGATACGGCGTCATAGGCACGTCCCCGAGGATCGACGAGGCCACGGACGCCTACGAGAAACTTGTGGAGACGATCGTGAAGGCCGCGGAGCTCGAGACTACGATGAAGAAGCTGCTCGACGAGATAGAGCGCACCAAGAGGCGGGTCAACGCGCTCGAGTTCAGAGTACTCCCTGAGCTGGAGGATATCGAGCGCTTCATCAGGTTCAGCCTCGACGAGTTGGAGCGCGACAACACCTTCAGACTGAAGCGCATCAAGAACAAGGCGACCAAGGCGGAGATGGCCGTATGAGGAGTCTCGAGGACCTGATGCGAGACAAGCAGTTCATGTCCAGGATGGTCTGGATAGGCTACGTCGCGAGCCTCGTGTTCATCGGCATCGGAGCCTTCTTCATACTGAGGGACCTGTTCGCCTAGAGCAGCCCTTTCTTCTTCAGGAACTTGCCCCTCACGGACAGCGCATGAAGGGCGGTGACCGCTCTTTCGGGAACCGGCGTCACCGGGATGCCCTTCGAGTCGAGGAACGCTTCGGACTCCGGGTCGTCTATCCCTGCGAAGCAGGCCACGGTCGGCTTGCCACTCAACTTCGCCGTTATCGAGATCCACTTGGCTATCTGGAACAAGTTCGTCACCGCCTGCCTGGCCGCTATCACAAGTATCCCGTTGACCTCGGGGGCGTTCCCGACCACCTTCAGGACGTTCGCGTACCGCGCTGGGTCAGCGTCACCGATTATGTCGATCGGGTTCCCCCAGCTCCATGTGGGGGGACAGGCCTTCCCTATCTCGTCGAGCGTCTCCTTGGAGAGTGTGGCAAGCTCCAGACCTAGGTCGTTCGCGTAATCGGTCGCGATGACCCCCATGCCGCCAGCGTTCGTGACGATCGCGACGCCCTCGCCTCTCAGGGGTGGCTGATTCGCCAGCGCCTCGGCGGCATCGAACAGCTCGGACATCGTCCGCGCCCGGTACACCCCTGTCTGTCTGAACGCGGCTTCGAACGCGGCGTCAGATCCCGCAAGGGCTCCCGTGTGCGACGATGCGGCCTTGGCCCCTCGCGCCGACCTCCCGGCCTTCAGGATGACTATGGGCTTCTTCAGAGACGCCTTTGACAGCGCCTTGAAGAGCTCCCTTCCTTTTCTGGTCGATTCCATGTATGCGGCTATGCATTTCGTCTTCGGGTCGTTTGCGAAATAGGTGATCATGTCGGCGTCGTCCACGTCCGCCTTGTTGCCCGAGCTGATGAACGCGGAGAATCCCAGGAGCTCGCGGACGGAGTATTCGATGGCGGCCGTGCAGAAGGCCCCGCTCTGGGAGAAGAACGCTATGGAGCCTTTCAATGGAGACGTCCTGGCAAAAGAGGCGTTGAGGTCCCTGTGCGGCGCGATGACCCCGAGGGAATTCGGACCGATCATGCGGAAGCCGTACCTGTTGGCGGATTTCACTATCTGGGTCTCTCTCGCCTTCCCTTCCTCGGTCCCTTCCGAGAATCCAGCAGAGATCACGACCGCGGCCCGGGCGCCCTTCTCACCGATCTGGTCTATCACTTCGGGAACCAGATTGGCCGGCACGACGACCACTGCGAGGTCCACGGGGCCCGGGCAGTCCAGGACCGTGGGGTAGCACGGCATCCCAAGGATCTCCTTGTAGTTCGGATTCACGAAATGGAGTTTCCCAGTGTATCCGTCGCTGAGGATGTTCTCGATAATGATGTTCCCTATCTTCCCGGGCGTGGGTGTCGATCCTATGACTGCGACGGACTTCGGCTTGAAGAACGGATCGAGGTCGTGATGGTTCACGCCTCCGCGAGCCGGTTGAGCGGATAAGTAACCTTTGGCGGCCCTGTCATGCAGAGAAATCCTCCACCCAGGTCTCTCCCGTGCCCAGGTTCATCATGGGGACCTTCGCCGGGTCCGGGATCTGATTGTGCATCCGTTGGTAGGCCGTCTGCGCCTGCCAGGCAGAGGCGTTTATGAGCTTGATACCGCGGTACTCCGCGGTCGAGCATGTGTGGACGTGCCCAGTGACGAAGATGTTCGGGACCCGGTCGATCACAAGGTAGTCCTTCTGCTCAGGGGCGAGTGCGGTCAGCCCTCCGTATATCGGCGCCAGATGCCGCCTCCTGAGCATCTCCTTCATGACCTCCTCAGGGTGTTGATGGGAGAGCGCGTGGATGCTGCCGATATAGTCGTCCATGCTCCTTCCGTGATAGGCCAGGATTGTCCGGCCCTCGATTTCGAGATAGCATGGGTTCCCGGCGAAGATGACTCTCGAGTCGAACATCGAGGTGACCTCTTGAGGCAGCGCCGGCTGCGGCTCCGCCAGCCTGACTGCGTCATGGTTCCCGGGCATCATCACAATCCTGATCCTCTGGGGGATCATCGACACGAGCCTCGCGAGCTCAGTGTATTGACCGTACACGTCCTCGATCAGCAACTCGTCCTCCTGCCCGGGGTATATGCCTATGCCGTCGACGAGGTCTCCCGGCATCACGACGTACCTGACGGCTTCAGCCGCTGGGTCTTCCTTCAGCCACTTCATGAATTTCATCCAGGCATCTTGGAGGAACTCCGCGCTGCCGACATGGATGTCGGAAACGAACGCCACGACGGAATCTGAGCCATTGGGCACCATTCCACTGTTGACCGGAACCTCCGGCCGGATAATGTCCTTGGCTATGACCATTTCCCGGTCCTTGCTAAGAGACCCGACGAATCCGAGGACCTCATCTTTGACGAAAGTGTCGAGCCCCCTCCTAGACCCCTTCATGATGAGAACCTGCGCCTTGTCGTCTTCGTCCTCTACCTCGAGCATCGTGTGCCCGTTCTTTGTCAACCGCACCTCGTTGACCATCGCGACGAACTTGACGTCATGCTCGAGCTTCATGGCCCTCGAAATGGTCATCAGGCCGGAGAGTTCGCGCCTCCTCGCGAGGATCCTCCTGATGGACGCGAATCGGTCGTTGAACAGCTTGACGAAATCGTTGATGTCGCCGACGCACGTGGAGTCGCCCGTAACGTCCTTGACGATCTTGATTTCGTGGGCGTGAGCCGGTGGAGTCGGTTGCGGCGTTGCCACAACCCGCGGCTTCGTCGCGGTCTTCGCGCGGGGCCCCGATGCCTTCTCCATGAACCTCTCGACATCCGCCTTCGTAAGCACCAGAGGGCGGTCTTCGGGATTCTGAAGTATCGCGTCGATGCACTTCGATGCATTCGGAGAATTTGCCAGCGCATCGATGGCCTCAGGCTCCGCCAATATCCCCTTTTCCGAGAGGATCTTCAGAATGCGTTTCTTCATTCCGCAAATCAAACGCGGACGTCTTTAAATAGCTTTTCTAATATCGCTGGCGCATGGTGGAGGTTCGGCTGAGCGCTCGTTGCCACAGGACGGAGGACAGGGACAAGATCATCAATGGGATGAGGTCCCTTTTCCCTGACGCCCTCGTGGAGGGCGAAGACCCCGTCATCGCCACTTCGCATTCAGTCGACACTTTCGGAGAGATACTCAGGAGGGAACGCATCAGGGACGCTGCGAGGGCAGTCATGCGGAAAGGCCTCTCGGGCAGCGGCACGCACTTCATGCTGAACAAGCAGGTGGCAGCCGTGGGGAAGATATCGTTCTCACAGGAGGCTCATCCGCTGGGGGACATCGAGGTCACCATCTCTGACGCGGACATTGAGTCCGTGATCGACAGGCTGACCCCAAGGAGATCGAAGGAGGGCGCGGGTCCGTGATAGGGATTGGCTCGCCGGCATTCTCTCTTGAACCGTTCGACGCCGTGGCGGAACAGATCTCTAGACATTTCAGACTCTGGGAGGTCCTTCCAGAAGGTGAGCACAGATTCGACCTCATCCACGAGCGTCTTGAACGGGGTCGCGATTCCTTCCGATTGAGCTACCAGGTTCATGCACCGCTGAGCGACGTGAACATAGGAAGCGCGCACGAGCCGATGCGGGCTGCGGCCCTAACCGAGATCAAGAGCACAATCACATGGTGCCGCAGGCTGGACATCACACTCATGACCTTGCATCCTGGATTCGTCCAAGGGATAGCGTTCCTTGATAGATCGAAGGCACTTGAGAGGACCCGCAGCTCCGTGCTCGAACTCGAGAAGTTTGCTAAGGACAGCTCGGTTGCGATCGCGCTGGAGAACATGCCGGCAAACATCAACGCGACCTGCACGAGCGCTGAGGAGCTGCTTGAAGTCCTCGAGGGAACCGACATGGGGATTTGCTTCGATGTGGGCCATGCCAATACCACGGGCAACATCGATTCGTTCCTCCGGATTGTGAGAAGATTCACGAACGTGCACCTGCACAACAACTTCGGGCAGTGGGACGAGCACAGGGTCATCGACGACGGAACGGCAGACATTGCCGGAGTGGTCCGAGCCTTGAAGCAGTCCTACAAGGGGAATATGATAATAGAATCCACGGACCTCGAATCCGGCCTGACCAGCAAGAGCAGGCTTGAGGCGCTTCTAGGATAGGTGGCCGCACCTGAGGCACTGGAATCTGCCGTTCACCCATCTCGCCTCCAGATTGCCGCAGACGGGGCAGACGTATCCTCTGAGTGGGTCGTAGACTGCCTGACGAGGCTGAGAGGGGTAGTAAGTGGGTCCGGGCTGAGGATATGGGACGTCGCCCTGAGGAAACTGCGCCTGGAACTGATGATAAGGCGGCGGATACGGTGGTGGATATTGCTGGGCAGTCGCGACCGGTCGCGGTTCCTCCCAGAACTTCGTCCCCGTCACGAATTCGACTATCCTCATTATGTAGTATCCTGTGAAGATCGCCCCTGCGGCCAGCCAGACCAGGAGCAATATCCCCAGGGCTACAGTGAGGTCTGCCCCGAACAGCTCGGTCGGCATGCTGAGGTAATCGAAAGTGAAATGCAGTACTATCGAGGCGGCGATCCCGAACCTCAGGAAGAGGTACCCGAACGCGAGTCCGGCGATCCCCGCAGCCGGGATCTTCCACTCACCCCATCCCCCGAGGTAGTGCGCAACGCCAAACATCGACGCCGAGAAGATTATCAGCGCCGTCTCTGGGATCCCTATCTTGAATTTCCCGCCCAGGAGGTAGGACCACCAGTCCTTCCTGGTCCTGCGCCGGGCTAGGTCGATGAACACGAGTGGGACGCCAATGAACAGAACCCTCACGATTATCTCTTCCCACACGGAGGCGTTCGCGAGCGAGAACAGCATCTGCGAGACAGTCTCCGTCGAGGTGGGCGTGCCGGAATTCGCGGCTCCGGTGACGATGATGATCACGAAGTTAAGGAAGAAGGTCGCGAACATGAGCGCGCATATCTCGAATAAGGGCGAGTGCTCGCGAGGCGTGGCCTTCGCCGACAGCTCTTTGAAATACCCCTTCGCGCTCGCTACGAGCACCCAGGTGAGCGACGCCGTGATCGCCGCGATGAGGAAGAAGTAGTAGACCATCAGCGCCGTCCCCGTGAGCGAGGCAAAGAACACGAGGTAGGGCACGGCCACGAAGAGTTGGAAGGTGCCGAGCACGTTGTCCTCGATGTCCGGGGCGACGAGGCCCACGCCATACAGCATCGAGACGAAGGCCAGAAGGACCCACGCGATGAGAGAAAGCATCACGCCGGCCGCAATCGCTTTGAAGACCGGCCTCACGGACGCCGGCGCCCGGTACTGCTGCTGCGGCCACACACCGAGCCTGTTCCAAGAAGGCGCGTACGGCAAAGGCTTGCCGCGCATCGATGGCTTAAGGGCGCCGCAGTTCGGGCAGTAGACACCAAGATCGGGAATCTCCGATCCGCAGACCGCGCACCGTTCCTTGGGCGCAGTGGGCGGTTGCGGTTCGCTCGTCAAGTGTCCATCTCCCTGCCACTAGTCATATTCTAGAGATATATGCTAGATTGGGTATATCGCACCTGCAGATAAACTGATATCAGAAATGAGAACGGCCTCGCGCACGTTTTGCCCCTTTTTGCGCTATCATAGTCGACGTCGATGACCAGTCTGGTTCATTGGCGCGGCAGGGAGGGGAAGGCCTCCAACGAAGTTTTATATTAATCCAGAATAGTAGTTACTTGCCTACATCACGGAGGCAACCGAATGGACGACGAAAAGGAGACAAAGGTCCGGTTTGAAACGTTGAGCGCGGAGAAGATACCTTTTGGCAAGAACAACTTCCTGGAAGTCGCCAGGAAGAAGGCGATAACTGACGAAGGAGACAGCGAGTTCATCTCGGTGTCCCGAGGCTACTTCCTCCCGGACGGGAGCGAGAAGTACAAGAAATCGATAACGATTCCTGACGATCCGGGGATCAAAGCTTTCGTGACCGAGAAGATCAACAAGCTCTGAGGCTGGTCCCTCGGTTGGCCGTCTGCAAGGCGGCCGGGTCATTTTCCTTTCTTTTCGATTAACAGTTCCAGGTAGGTCTTTGGCTCCAGCTCGGTCAGACCAAGCGTGCCCCTCGCAGTCTCGACAAGCGAGGCCGCACGTTCGACGGACTCCGTCAACACCTCCAGCTCCACAAACTCGCCCAGGCCATCGATGGCATCCACTTCGACGCGAAGCTTGTCGAGCTGATATGATGCGCGCTTCTTGCTGACGGTGTAGGCCTCTTTGAATCCTAAGCGCTCCAGGATCCGCTGAGCGGAGAGCGCGTCATCGATCCTGACCGAAATCTCTTCACGCGCCTTCGTCCCACCGGCTTTCAACCTAGGGCCTTTGTACGTGAGTTCGGCGGAGCCCTCGGCTCTCCTGAGCCGAATCGCCTCGTCGGTCTTCCCGAAGTCTCGAGACGGATGCGCGAAGTAGAGGTCCTCCATCGCTAGCTCCGAGATCTTCTTCGCCCCGAGCTTGTTCAGGGCAGCGACCACAGCGGCGTTCCCGGGCGACCAGTACTTCGACTCTACCTCCATCACGTCGAAGCGAAGGGCAAGCGCGTAGATTAATCTGTTTGCGTCCGGCCAGTTGGCCTAACCAAAAGGTATAAGTCTGGACGTACTGATAGTATCTTCCCCCAGGATTAGGTGCATGATATGGAGCAACCAGACAGGGCCATAAAGCTCCGCAGAGACGAGCTCGTCGAGATAAAGCGACTGTACGAGACGGTCATGACCTTCGCCTCGCACGGGATGTTCTACCGGAGCGGGAGGATCATAGGAAACCGGCTCCTCCGGTCTGCGGGAACAGACTTGTCGAAAATGAAGGACGCCCTCATTCGCGAGGGCTGGGTGACGGACATAACCTTCGAAGGAGATACGATATCCGTCACGGGCTCCATCGAGGCGTCCAACTCCGATACCCCTTCGTGCCACATGCTGCGTGGCATCCTGGCGAAGGTCTACGAGGAGCGCACCGGAAAGGACGTCTATTGCCACGAGAGGAAGTGCGTCTCCAAAGGCGACGAGAAGTGCCTGTTCGTCATAGACACGGAGGTGCTGTGAGATGACCAGAAAGACCAGCGGCATCCCTGGGCTCGACGGCATGTTGCAGGGCGGCTTTCCGTTCCCTTCAGCGATTCTCGTCGCCGGTGAACCGGGCACGGGGAAGACGACGCTCGCCGTGCAGAGCCTCTTCCACGGGGCCCGCCAGGGCGAGAAGGGCCTCTACATCACCGCCATCTCGGAACCGCAGTGGCTCGTCCAGAAGTTCCTGTCATCCTTCTCGTTCTACAGCCAGGAGATGGTCGAGAAGGGCCTCGTCAATTTCATCGACATCGGCCCGACCCTGCTGAAGAACCCGAGCGACATGCTCAACATCATAAAGAAGAAGATCGAGCAGTACCAGCCCCTCAGGATCGTCATCGACCCGATCACGCCGATGACGGACATGCTTCAGTGGAAGGGCGAGACCAGGGAATTCATGCACGAGCTGTTCGCGTACCTGAAGGCCTTCAACTGCATCACTATCGTGACAGCCGAGATGTCGTACGACGACATCTCGCACAGCCAGGAATCGTACATGGTCGACGGAGTCGTGATGCTGTCCTACCCAGAGGAGGAAAAGGTGAGGAGGAAGTTCCTCGAGGTCCTGAAGATGCGGGGAACGAAGCACACTACGGGCAGGCAGCTGATAGACATCACGGATGAAGGGCTCGCGGTCCAGGCGGGCCTGAGGTAGAACCTCAGATGACGGAAGAATCGGCGCCGGTCCTCAAGGGCGGCAGCTCGTACCTCTTCACGGACGCGGCAGTTCCGCGGGCGTTCGAGACGTTCAAGCGGCTGCTCGCCGAGGGCAGACGAGGCCTGGTCATAACGAGAGCGCACCCAAGTCGAGTGCAGCAACTGTACAGCCTAGACTGCCCGATAATGTGGATCGCGAAGACCACGAAGCCGACCGGTGTGATGACCTTGGAGCCCACGCGGCTCATGAAGATCCACAGCACGATAAGCGACTTCATCAAGGCCAGTCCCGGCTCAGTGGTCCTTCTTGACGGCCTCGAGTACCTGGTCACCGAGAACGGCTTCGCGCCGGTCATGAAGGCGCTCCAGCTCACAAACGAGGAGATCGCGATGAGCGGCTCATACCTTCTGATCCCGCTAGATCCCAGAACGATGGAGTCGCAGCAGCTGGGGTTCCTCGAGCGGGAGTTCACCCTCCCAGAGGAGAGGGACAGGAAGATGTACGGTCCCGTGTCGGATGAGTGACGTTCATTTTCTACGTGGACCGCTTTTCCGGTAATGATCACCATGGAGGGACTTGGCAGGGTTCACATCATCACGGGTCCGGGGAAGGGCAAAACCACGGCCGCTTTTGGCATGGCCATGCGCGCAGCTGGCCACGGCTACAAGGTCTGCGTCGTTCAATTCCTGAAGACGGGCGAGACCACGGGGGAGGTGATGGCGGCCAACAGACTCCGGGGAATGCACGTCGTGCAGTTCGGGACTGGCAGGTGGATCGATTCGAGGAACATCACGTCGGAGGACCGGACGGCCGCCGCATCTGCCATGCAGAGGGTCCAGGAAGTTCTGAACAGCAGGGATTGCGACATGGCGATCCTCGACGAGATCAACGTCGCTGCGGCGTTCGGGCTCGTCGACACCAAGGAGCTCCTGAATCTCCTCCAGACGAGGAGGAAAGGGATCGAGGTGGTGATGACCGGCAGGAGTGCTCCCAAGGAACTCGTCGAGTATGCGGACTACGTGTCCGTCGTCGAGAACACGAAGAATCCTTACGACAAAGGGGTCAAGGCCAGGAAAGGCATCGAGTGGTAGCGTTACTCGATCTTCTCCTTGAGGAACATCAGGTACCCTATCTCTTCGGCAGTCAGCATCGTGTTCTCCTTGAGCCCTTTCTGGTCGCCCTCGCGTAGCAGTCTCAGGACAAGCGGCTGGCCTCTCGTCAGCATCATGATTCTCCTCAGGGCGTCCTTCTCGAGCCGCGGATTGCCGAGCAACTTCTTCGCGGAGGCCTCATCGAGCCCCTTCACCCTCAGCTCCCGGACGATTCCGGAGTCCACGTGCCCCTTCTGATAGAACCAGCTGTAGGCAGGCGTCTCCTGACGCGCAGTGATGACGATCTTCGCATCGCCGCGGTCCTCTGCGAGGCCCGCGAAGAATTCGACGACGTCATCGCTCACCTCGAAGTAGTCATCTAGAACCACAATCGCATCCACGAGCGCCAGGACGTCGTGGACTGACGAAGCCTGTGGCGAGATCGACTTCCCGAATTTCAGCAGTGCGTCTGTGATTGCCTCAGGGGTTCTCAGTTCTCCGAGATCAATCCAGAGAACATCTGCATCCTCCTGGTCATCGATGAACTTGCGGCACAGAGCGCTCGTCCCGTAGCCTCTGTTGCCGAGGACAACGAGAATGCGCGAGGCCGACTCCATGAACTCCTCCATGGCTCTCAGCTCTGAATCGCGATCAAAGAACCCGTCGACCCGAGGGGCATGATCTAGGTGTCGCACGGGCCTCCTGTGACTCCGCTCCAATTCTATGACGCCCTCGCGCATCTGCGACACGGCTGCAATGGCCTTCTTCCTGCCTATTAGGGCTTCGATCTGTGCCCCCGTCATGCTAATATCTTCTCCTTCTTTCGTGACGGAGAACGGCATGTCGAGGACCTCCTGCCAAAGAGCCTCGGCGCGTCTCAGCCCTTCGGGCGTTATCGAGTAGACGCTCATGCGCCGGTCGTGACCCGTGACCCTCGCGGTGATCTCCTCGGCGAGGCCGTCCTTGACCAGAGACTTCACCGCGCGCGGCACGTGAGTGCGCGATATCCGCACTGCGTGAGCTATCCCTGCTTGAGTCGCCTCAGAAGGGTATTCCTCAGGAGGGAGGTCGGCTGCGAACCTCGAGAGATGAAGGAGCACCCGATCGTTGACGTTCAGCTGGCCGGACTCGACCATCGGCTATTCCAATTACCATGTCCTTATTTAACGCTGGCGGTTTCCGCAGGGGCATCTGGCATCGTAGCGTTCGCCGTCTGGTAGTTGGTAATGACCGCAACACGTTTATATACGGTCCAAGGCCTTGAATCGCGTAGATAACAGAGAGTTCTCTCCCCCCGGAGGACAGATAGAATGAACTTCGATTCTCGCAAGAGGAAGTCTTGGTCCGACGAGAGCGGTGTTTCGGAAATTATCGGGAACATCCTGATTCTGATGATCACGGTCGTCCTTTTCGGTAGCATAATCGGGTTCGTGCAGCAGATGCCCGTTCCCGAGAACGCGACCAAGGCGGATTTCTCAGCGACCATCTCGTTCTCGAGCGACGGAACGGCCGCCGACCTGACCGTCACGCACGCGGGCGGCGCGACGCTGCTGAAGAAGAATGTCATGGTGCTTGTCACCGTCGACTCTGTTCCCCATGCGTACTATCTGTCCAACGACACCGGCTTCAACCGGTCATCGTGGGCGACGGGGGTCTCGTGGACGAAGCACCTGACCGAGACCCAGTATTCCAGCGAGGTCGAAGTCACGATTGTCGATCTGGACAAGTCCGAATCCATCTGGACCAGCCAGGTTACCGGAGGTTCGGGCAACACACCTCCGATGATACTTGAGAGGTATGTGGACTCCAACCCGCTCACGCCTACTCCTGACCCGGTCCTGGAGCACGACGATTTCAGCCTGTTCGTCAAGGTCAGGGATCCAGACAACGATCTCGACCGCACTAAGGTCTGGATAGACTCTTCCCAGATTGAAGGGTCGGCTTTCAAGATAAGGCACTACGACTTCGAGCAGAGTCCCGGGGTATTCGAATGGAAGTTCACTACGCACGACCTCAATGCCACCGACCTCGATGGCGCGATCATCATGATCCATGCCAGGGACCTCGCCGGGCACGAGACCTCATCTGCATTTGTCATGAAGATAACGGTCCTGCCTGTCAGGCCAATCATCACGCCTGGAAACGAGGAGACCCCGGGCGAGGGTGGCCTCCCATGGTACCTCAAGTACGTCAGCGGCAAGCAAGGGTTCGGGATATATCCGGAGGCATACAACTCGGAAGGAATCGCGCTGGGCGTTGCAGATGTGAAGAATGCGACAACGAACTTCACCAAGGATGAGAAGGTGTTCATCCGGGTCGCCAGCCTGGACATGAGCAACGTCATCGGCGACAACAGCCTCACGGTGACTGACCAGAGGACCGGGCTCACCTACACACCGTCATATGTGCCGAGCAGCAACGAAATCACTCCGTTCTACTCCTATTCCACGGGTCAGTTCGTGTACGAGTGCAAGTTCGACACGACCAAGCTGCCTCCAGGCCTCTTCACCCTCGGCATCAAGCTGTCAAACCTCCCGTCCAGCGGGGGCGTGACCTACCTGTTCAGGGCAAACCAGACGATCAAGATCAGCCAGCCTGGATCGTACTTCACGTTCGAACCGACCATCTGGCTGTTCAAGGACTCAAGCAGGAGTGAACTCTGGGGCCAGAAGACAACACCGTACCAAGTCTCTGGAGGCACGTTCAAGATATACGGCGCGGTCGCCGTGATCGACGCGCAAGCGTCCCCGGCGCCAGTCGTGGAAGAGATGCGCGTCCAGGATCTCACAGGCTTGGCGCATGTCTACGGCAAGCCCGTCGCGGGGAACATGCTGCCTGCATGGTCGCCCAACGGGACGATGAAGGCCTACAACTTCGAGATCGACCTGCGGTATGCCAATGGTGCCCAGTGGCTGGGCGGGACGAACTCATACACTCTGTTCCTGACTCGCGTGTCCGACGCGAACGAAGGGGTCTACTCGCTGTCGGCCCAGGTCTACATCAAGGCCTATTTCAACCAAGCCGACTTCTTCGTCGGCTCGTCCGGAATCGCGGTCGGTCACAACAACTTCGACACGAAGTCGTACCTCACGTACATCGAGAACAACAACTTCTTCTCGATGTCCTCTCTCTGGACGTACACCAACACTCCTTCCGACAAGAACACATACACCACCACCGCACTGGGCATAGGCGACCTCAGCGGAGACGGATTCAAAGACCTCCTCATCGCGCAGGACAACAGCATGAACATCCTCTACTTCAGGAACAGCCTGGAGACCTACGGGTACTGGCAAGACGGCAGCGTCATCGCAAGGCCGTTGACGGACACGGCGACGCTCATCAAAGGGTTCGCGTTCGGAGACATAAACGGCGACAACGCCCTGGACTTCGCGTACTACTCCACATCCTCCGGCGCCAAATCCAACAAGGTCTGCCTCTACAAGAATACCTACGGCATGAAGGGCGAGGTCTTCTGGGACTTTGGGACCACCAACATCCGCAAGATTGACCTCAAGGACATGAACAATGACGGGAAGGCAGATCTCATCGTGCTGGCTGGAGGGAAGATAGAGATCCACAATCTGGTCTACTGGGGCACGGCCAAGCCGACCTTGATGACGAAGTTGCCCAACACCACAAGCAGCTACTCGGGCGGGATTGGCATCCTCGACTTCGACATTGCGGATATGAATGGCGACGGCAGGCTCGACATACTCACGGCAGCCGACGGCGCCACCGGCTACACTGGCCCGCAGTTCCAAGGGGTCTGGATCAACAACTACACTGCGAATGCGTCACCTAGGGAGAAGAAGCTGGACGCTGGCTACGGCTACCAGCTGGACAAAGGGACTAGGCTCGAAGGCGCGGTGGCCGATACCCAGGCAATGAGCGGAGCCTTCATGCAGTTCGCCGAGAACTTGACCGGAGACCCAGCCGGCATTGGCTCAGTGAAAGTCACGATGCGGTTCGAGACCCTCGATACGTCCGACTACATACAGACGCTCGTCGTGAGAGCGCGGACGCTTGAGAACACGGAACAGCCCTTCTACGCCTGGTACTCCGTCGATCCGAACGAAGACGCCAACTGCTACGTCTTCATGTTCCCGATTCAGGGTGTGGAGTACGTGAACTACACGTTCCCGTTGCCCACGATCGTCGCGGGCAAGCCGATATATCTCAGGTTCACCGATGCCACGAGCAATCCTGGCAACTACTCGGACCAGCTGTTCATAGACTATGTCGCTGTCCTGACGAACCAGTTCGGCGGCTATACTTCGCAAAGGGTCCAGATTGCAGCTGCGGGATCTCTGTGGGCCTCCGTCCGAGCCGGACAGATTGACATGGAAGACAAGGACGCCACCGGGGTCGACAGGTATCTGGAAGTCGTATGCGCGAGGGACGGACGCTGGGCCGCCTTCCAGCCGAAACCCAGCGCGTCCCCGATAACGGGCTTCGATGTGACCGACCCGAACTTCAGAGTCTATACGACTGCCGCTCTTCTGCCGAGCACGACAACCGCCGCGACCCTATTCGACGTCCTTGACATAAACGGGGACGGCTTCGACGACATTCTGGTCACGAACTACACCCTGGTTCAGTCCTCGATAACCCAGATCGGCTACTACATGAACCTCTACGAGTCCGCCAACCATGTCAAGTTGTGGTATATGATCCAGGAGCTGGGCAGGGTCGGAGGCAGTGGCGCTATCACAGTGGCCGTCGCGAGCAATCTGTCGGCCCACTGAAAACCCCAGGAAAACCCCTTTTCTAGCTCTCTTCGCCATCCCTTCTGATGATTTCGAGCACTTCCTGGGAGCGCTCGAGCTCAACTACTGCAAGGACGCGTTTCCGCGTGCCATCGCAGGCGGCGAGGATTCCCTTCGCCATCGCCTGCGCCCTGGCATTCTCGATCTTCCTGAAGCCCTCTAGGCCGTTGACCGCCCGGTCCCATGCCCTGACGAACTCCTCCGGGCTTTCGCTGCTGAATCTCCTGCGCTTCAGCAGCCATGTTCTCGTGGAATGGCGGAACAAGGTCCCTCCGGATACGGCCAGCACGTATAGCTCGGTGTAACTGGTTTCGTCCATGTCCACTGGCAGAAGAGGGATCTGTCGGTGGTCGGCCAGCTCCAAGGCCGCGACATAGCACGGCGGCGGGGCCGACACCTCGCCGAACTGGGTCAGGCCGTTCGCATAGATCTCCTCGTACCTCGACAGCTCTGGCTCATAGTCGTCGGGGAGGTTCCTCAGGCCTTCCAGCTCTTCCTTCGAGATCGAGATGGCCACAACCTCAGGCTTGGCGTAGTCGAAGGCCTGCCGCACGTTCTCGGTCTCGGAAACTAGACCCTTGATCACCGGGAGTAGATGGATGTCGCATCCGTCGACCTTCACGAACTCGAGCTTCATTCCTTTCTCCTCTTCTCCCTGCGCAGGATGAGCTCGAGCACATCGTCGACATCGTCAGCCTTCCTCAGCTCGCTCTCCGAGATGAGGGGAGTGCCGTCGATCTCCTCCTTGATGGTGTCCTCGCGGACGAATATCACAGACTTGCGCTCCGTGACCCTCGAGATGTTGCCGACCACCTTGGCCTTCCGTGCGGTCACTTCCGGGCTCTCGCCTATGCCCGTGAGGAGCAGCATGTCCTCCTCCTTTGCGAGGGCGTCGAACGGGCACCGGACAGTCGGTACGACCGAGTAGCCGATGGTGTCCAGCATCTCGAAGACCTCTCGGTTGAGTCCCTTGAACTGGTCGAATGAACGGAGTGTCTTGGCCACCTCGGTCGTGTAGGAGAACGGGTCCAAGGGGACGACTATCGGCTCGTTGAGGAACTCCTCGATGCGCGCTGCTATCTCTATCATCGCACCCATGCCGCTCTCGTACATCTGGATGGCCTTCCTCGAGACCCCGGCTATGTCGGCAAGGGTCCCGAGCGAGATGTTCCTGTCCTGCCGCACCCTTCTGAGCATGTCCCCGTCGAGCCTGACGTACAGGCCGCCCGGGGCCGCGTACACGAACGGCGGGGCCCCCTCGAGCATGTGCTCGTGGAAGGTCGCCTCGGAGATGATCGGTATGCCGAACCGGGAATAGAGGATCCCGTGCTCCAGCTTCCCTGAGCCCGAGTGCAGCCCTATGACCATGGGGCTCGCGCTCAGGGCGCTGGCGAGAGTCCTGAGCTGTTCCGCGTCGTCGCTCGAGAGGGAATCGATGTTCGAGAGGGCCTTGATGATCAGCAGGTGTTTGTCCCGTCTAGCGACGATGTCAAAGCTGATGCTGCGTATGTTGTGTGGGTCGGAGACGAAGAATCCGGCTTTCCCCAGCGTGCTGCGGATCCTCTCGAGAAGCTCGTCCCTCTTCGCGGCCATGTTCGCCCCGGTGTCTCTGCGTCTTATGTATTATAGTTTTGTGACTTTAAGCGCTCATCTGTACATGCTGTTCAGCTGCATGCTGGAGTACCTCTTCAGGTCCTTCTCGCTCAGCGGTTCCACGTTCTCCATCGCCTTCTCGAAGTACTTCGCGGAGACCTTCAGCTTCTTCACCTTCTCCTCCTCGACGTCTCCGCCCTTGAGCACGTAGTCCCTCATGGCCAGCATGACGGCCTCGTTGGTGACAGCCGAGATCTCCGCGCCGGTGTAGTTGACCATCTTCTCGGCCAGCTTGTCGAGGTTGACGTCGTCGGCCAAAGGTTTCCCGCGCGTGTGGATCTTGAGAATCTCCTTCCTCGCCTCCAAATCTGGGGGCGGAATGAGGACGAGCCTGTCGAACCTCCCGGGCCTGAGGAGCGCGGGGTCGATGATGTCCGGCCTGTTCGAGGCCGCAATCACGACCACGTTGTGAAGCGGCTCCAATCCGTCCAGTTCCGTGAGCAGCTGGCTTATAACGCGTTCGGTCACCCCAGTGTCCGCGTACCCTTTGCCCCGCACGGGGGTTATCGCGTCGATCTCGTCCAAGAAGATGACGCAGGGCGCGGCCTGTCTCGCTTTCCTGAAGGTCTCGCGAACGGCCTTCTCGCTCTCGCCGACCCACTTCGACAGGAACTCCGGGCCCTTTATCGAAATGAAGTTCGCCTGGCTCTCCGTGGCGACGGCCTTGGCAAGGAGTGTCTTGCCTGTCCCCGGCGGGCCGTACAGGAGGATGCCCTTCGGCGGGTTCGCGCCCATATGCTTGTAGAGGACCCCGTACTTGAGCGGCCACTCGACGCTCTCCATGAGTTCCTGCTTCGCCTCCTCGAGCCCTCCTATGTCCTCCCACTTGACGTTCGGGGTCTCGATCAGCACCTCCCTCAGGGTCGACGGCTGCAGCTCCCGGAAGGCCTCGAGGAAGTTCTCCATCGTGACCTTCAGGTTGCTGAGGACCTCCGGAGGGATGGTCTCCGCCTCCAGGTCGAGGTTCGGCAGGACCTTCCTCAGCGCCCTCATCGCGGCTTCCCTGGTGAGCGCAGCGAGGTCCGCGCCGACGTACCCGTGGGTCATTCCTGCGAGCCCGACGAGGTCCACATCGTCCGCCAGGGGCATCCCGCGCGTGTGTATCTGCAGTATCTCGAGCCTGCCGTCCTTGTCCGGCACCGGCAGCTCGATCTCCCGGTCGAATCTTCCAGGCCTCCTGATGGCGGGGTCAAGTGCATTCGGCCTGTTCGTGGCACCGATGACCACGACCTTCCCTCTGGCCGCGAGGCCGTCCATGAGCGCCAGAAGCTGCGCGACAACCCTGCGCTCGGTCTCGGCCGAAACCTCGTCTCGCTTCGGGGCGATAGAATCGATCTCGTCGATGAATATGATGCTGGGTGCGTTCTCCGCAGCCCCCTTGAAGATCTCCCTGAGCCTCTCCTCGCTCTCGCCGTAGAACTTGCTCATGATCTCGGGGCCGCCGATGGAGACGAAGTTGGCGCTCGTCTCGGACGCCACGGCCTTTGCGAGCAACGTCTTCCCGGTTCCCGGAGGCCCATGCAGGAGGACCCCCTTGGGGGCGTCCACTCCGAGTTTCTCGAAGAGCTCGGGATGGCGAAGCGGGAGCTCGATCATCTCACGCACCCGGTCCACCTGTTCCTTGAGCCCGCCGATGTCCTCGTACGCCACCTTCGGACCCTTGGCGACCTCCTCCTTCGCGGGCTTCTCGCTGAGTTTGACTTCCGTGAAGTTCTGAATGGCGACCGCGTCCGCAGCAGGCTGGTAGCTCTGGACGACGAGGTCGAACTTGCGGCCCATGATGTTCACCTCGACGAGGTCCCCCTTCATGACGGGCCTTCCCTCGAGGACCTGCGTGAGGTACTCCTCGCCTCCGACGATCTTCAAGGGCTGGGTCGGGGCAAGCGTGATCTTCGTCGCGGCCTTCGGGACCACCTTCTTTATGGCGACCTTGTCGTCGAGGCCAACGCCGGCATTCTTCCTCGTCGCGCCGTCGATCCGGATAGTCCCTCGGTTCTCGTCCTCGGGGTATCCAGTGTAGAGCGTTGCGACGGTAGTCTTCGTGCCCTCGATCACGACGGTGTCCCCTTGACTGAGCTGTAGAATGCGCATCAGGGCCGGGTCTATTCGAGCTATCCCTTTGCCGTCGTCCGCGGATTTCGCCTGAACGACCCTCAGTATCTTCTCCTTCTTCTCCGCCACGTGCCGCACCACCGCGTAAATTCGAATGAAGTGTCAGGAAATGGTTTGTGGAGAAACGATCTCACGATCACTTCACCGGTAGCTTCTTCGTCTTCTTCTCGGGGACCGTCGCCTTGGGCAAGGTCACTGTGAGCACGCCCTCCTTCAGCTGGGCGTCCGCTTTGTCCGGGAGCACGTCCTCGGGGAGAGGGATCGACCTGAAGAAGCTGGCATAGCGCCTCTCGCGTCGGATGTATCCCTTCTTCTCCTCCTTCGTCTCTTCCTTGCTCTCAGCGGAGATCTCTATGCTGTTCTCGGAGACCTCTATGTTGAGGTCCTCCTTGCTGACCCCGGGCATCTCGGCCTTCACCACGAACTCCTTTCCGGTGTCTGCGAGGTCGACTAGGGGCTGCCTGACGATGTCGCCGGGCACCGCCCTCGGATACATGAATGCGTTCTCCCACTCGGCCCTGAAATCATCGAAGAGCCTGTCCATGTCTCTCATGACCGCCATCGGGTTCATCCAGCTCGGGCCCCAGTAGTCGGCGGGCACGAGCCCCTCCTTCTTCTTCTCCTTCCTTCTGATCATCACTTCACCTCGATGTGAAGAGGTTTGGACCTCCGGCCCGCAACTATGTTAGAGCTTCTATATGAATCTAACGCCTAGCCGCTGAGCGTTCTGGCCGGGGCCATACGCCAGCGACCACCCATCGCCAGCGTCGTCGGCCTAGCCGGCCCGAGCAGAGTATTTACCATCAATGTCAATATGGCCGAAAGATGACGGGACGTCTCGAAGGGACGGAGGTCCTTGTCGATGATCAGGCCGAGGCGAGCCAGATCCACAACAAGGGATACTACGGTGTGCCCCAGTCAGGCGGGTCACTGAAGCTCGACCTCATGGAGGCGATCTACCTGGAGGAGTCCGAACGACTAGAAGTTCGTTCGGACGGGGAGAGGCTCACGGCGGGCGACCTCCTCAGGATCGCCCACAAGATGTCCGAGGGGTTCGAGATAAGGTATCTCGTCTACCGGGAGCTGCGCCAACGAGGGTACGTGGTGAAGCTCGGGCAGCCGCCGCTGGATTTTCGCGTCTTCCCGAGAGGGGGCTCACCGAACAAGACTCCCAGCAGGTGGTGGGTCGCGGCGATCTCGGAGCGCTCGGCGTTCGACCTGGGCAAGCTCCTCGAGGACCTTGACAGGACGACCGACGTGCGGAAGAAGCTCCTGCTCGCAGTGGTCGACGAGGAGAGCGATGTGACCTATTACGAGGTGAAGCGGGTCCAACCCAAGGGCAGGCTCGGTGCGGTCGACCTCAGCGCGTCCTTCGACGGCATCATGATGGCTGACAGGGTGATGATAACCGACAAGTCGCAGGCCGCGGCGCTTCATGGCGGGCATTTCTTCGGGAAGCA